>Ga0209271_10000210_pt1 | contig 20204 bp, 20 predicted proteins | sample tdAd002_FD_187123 | JGI IMG/M metagenome (GOLD analysis project Ga0209271, IMG submission 187123) | Marine sediment microbial communities from the Atlantic coast under amendment with organic carbon and nitrate - tdAd00.2 (SPAdes)... | ecosystem: Environmental > Aquatic > Marine > Coastal >... | reverse complement strand
TTCAGGTCCACCCCGGCTACGATATGGTCGTAACCGTCAAGCCCGATATGGCTGGCGAGTTCGGCGTGGTTTGTAATGAATTCTGCGGGATCGGCCACCACATGATGGTTGGCAAGATCTACGTCGTCGAGTAGGGGGCGCTACGATGTCCAGTTTAATTGATTACCGCACCTGCCCGACGACCGGCCTCAGGGTCGATCGATCGGCAGAAAAACTCATCAAGGCGAATGCCGTTGCTGCCGTTGTTTTCCTCGCAATCGGCGGATTGTTTGGTCTGCTCGTTGCACTAACGCGCTGGCCGGCCGTGCATTTCCTTCCGGCCGATATGTTCTACCTTGCGCTAACAGCGCATGGTCTGGATGTACTCCTCGTCTGGATAATTTTCTTCGAGATGGCCGTATTGTATTTCGCGTCGGCAATCCTGCTAAATTCCAGACTGGCGGCGCCGAAGGTTGCCTGGACGGGATTCGCGCTCATGTTGGTGGGCGCCTTGATCACGAATGTCGCGGTGCTCCAGGGTGACTCGAGCGTGATGTTCACCTCGTATGTGCCTATGCGAGCCGAGCCACCGTTTTATCTGGGGATAATCCTTTTTGCGGTCGGAGCGCTACTCGGCTGTTTCGTATTTTTTGGCACTCTTGTAGTCGCAAAACGGGAGAAGACCTATGAAGGGTCAGTCCCGTTGGTGACGTTTGGTGCGGTAACGGCTGCAATTATTGCCGTGTTTACGATCGCATCGGGCGCAATCATCCTGATACCAACGTTGCTCTGGTCGCTGGGATTTGTCAGTCATATCGATCCGCTGGTGTACAAGACTATCTGGTGGGCAATGGGTCACTCATCGCAACAGATCAACGTCGCTGCCCATGTATCAGTTTGGTACGCGATCGCCGCGATGGTATTTGGCGCGAAACCCTTGTCGGAAAAAGTCAGTCGCATGGCGTTCCTGATGTACATCCTGTTCCTGCAACTCGCGAGCGCGCATCACATGCTCGTCGAGCCGGGTTTCAGTTCGGAATGGAAGATATTTAACACCAGTTACGCGATGTATCTGGCCGTACTCGGCAGCATGATTCACGGCATGACCGTGCCAGGCTCGATCGAGGCAGCACAAAGAGCGCGCGGCCTTACGAAAGGCATGTTTGAATGGCTACGTAAGGCGCCATGGGGCAATCCGGCGTTTGCCGGCATGTTCATGTCGCTCGTGTTCTTCGGCTTCATTGGCGGCATTTCCGGCGTTGTCATGGGCACCGAGCAGATCAACCTGATCATGCACAACACGCTTTATGTGCCGGGCCATTTCCACGGCACGGTTGTCGCGGGAACAACGCTCGCGTTCATGGCGATAACCTACATTCTCGTCCCGCTGATATTCCGCCGCGAACTCGTGTTGAGAAAGCTTGCGACGTGGCAGCCGTATGTGTTCGGCATCGGCGTAGCCGGCATTTCGGTGTTCATGATGGGTGCCGGCACGCTCGGCGTCGCCCGGCGACATTGGGATATGACATTCGCGGACGCGATATTGCCGTTTGACTATCCGTCGGCCGCGTTCCTGATGATGGGCCTCAATGGCATTTTCGCTTGCCTGGCGGCGCTCGGTGGCCTGATGTATGTCGTGATCGTCGTCGGATCCGTTTTCTTCGGCAAAAAACTCGCGGACGACGAGAAGCCGTCCTATCCGGAGGTTCCGCCGGCATCTGCGGCGGTCAGTCATTATGGCAGTTCCGAAACCCTCAAGATTCCAGGGACTGCATTCCTCGTCGGGATCTTCTTTGTCGCGTTTGTGCTTTACTACTTCGTGAACTGGAAGTACCTGTCCGAGATCTGGCCATTAAGCTAAGCACTAAGCGAGCAACCAACAGTCTTACTGCAGTACTCGGCGCCCTTATCCTCTTCGGGATAGGGGCGTCGGCTACGGCGCAGCAGGACTATGACCGTGAGGCCGCTCTGGCAATCAGCCAGGGCGCCGTTGGTGAGACGATAGGCGACTACACGTTTCGGGACGTCGAGGGCCAGCCGTTTCCATTGCAGGCGCTCCGTGGCAAGCCATTGGTCATCAGCCTCATCTATACAAGTTGCCACCACGTTTGCCCCCTGATCACCGCCAATATCGAAAAAAACCTCGAGATCGCCCACGAGGCTCTGGGTGATGACTCGTTTTCCGTCGTCAGCATCGGTTTCGACTGGCAGGTCGACACGCCCGACCGAATGCGCATGTATGCATCCGCCAAAGGAATCGATGCGCCGGGTTGGCACTTCCTGAGTGCGGACGAGGCGTCCGTGGCAGCCATCAGCAGGGACGTGGGTTTTCAGTTTTTCCCGTCTGCCAAGGGCTTCGACCACCTGTCGCAGACGACGATTGTCGATGCCGACGGCAAGGTGTACCGGCAGGTCTACGGCCAGGACTTTGATACGCAACTCTTCGTCGAGCCACTTAAAGAACTCGTGTTTGACACTCCGCGCGATGCCGGACTCGTTGATCACTGGGTGGACACATTCAAACTGTTTTGTACGGTCTATGATCCCAATACCGGCCGATACGCATTCGACTATTCGATTTTTATGACCATACTGGTTGGCGTAATCTGCCTCGGCGCTATACTCCTGTTTATCGTGTACGAGTGGCGACGCGCAAGATGACCGCATTTTCATGGCGTTTCTAAAACGCAGCCTCAGACTCCTGTTCGCGCGTGCCGAAGCAGTCTTTGACTGGGGCTTTGGGCAGCGCAACAACCCCCTGTCCAACCTGGGGTCACTCGGCTGGTATTTCTTCTGGATTGTCGCCGCTACAGGTATTTACCTGTACCTGTTCTTCGACACCGGCATAACCGATGCCTATGCATCTGTCGAATACATCACCAACGATCAGTGGTATGCGGCGGGCGTCATGCGCAGCCTGCATCGCTATGGGTCAGACGCTCTTGTTATCGTGGTCTTCCTGCACATACTGCGTGAATTTTCGCTTGACCGGCTGCGCGGCAAACGCTTTTTCGCCTGGCTGACCGGCGTACCCCTCCTCTGGTTCATCTATATTTGCGGCATCACCGGTTACTGGCTGGTATGGGACAAGCTGGCGCAATACGTTGCGATCGCAACTTCGGAATGGCTCGACACATTGCCTTTCTTTGGCGAGCCGATCGCGAACAATTTCCTGAACAGCTCAACGCTTGGCGGTCGGTTCTTCACGTTGATGGTGTTCATGCACATTTTTGCGCCACTGTTCATGTTGTTCCTTATGTGGCTGCACATTCAGCGCCACGCTCGAGCCCGGGTTAACCCACCCCGAGCATTGGCTGTCGGAACGGCGATCTCCCTGCTCGTCTTGTCGCTCGTCTACCCCGCCGTCAGCCAGGGCCCGGCGAACCTCGACGTCGTGCCAGCATCAGTCAATCTCGACTGGTATTACCTCGTTGTCTATCCGCTACTCGATGTCATTCCGGGCGGGCAACTCTGGTTGGTACTTGTCGTCGGTTCGATTGTTCTCTCGTTGATGCCCTGGATACCGCCAGCAAAACCCGTCCCTGTTGCAGTAGTTAGTCTGGAAAATTGCAACGGCTGCGCGCGATGTTTTGACGATTGCCTATTCAGTGCCATCACAATGGAACCGCGCAGCGACGGACTCGCATATGCGACTGAAGCGGTCGTCAATGTCGACAACTGTGTGAGCTGTGGAATCTGCGTAGGCGCCTGCCCGACTGCGACACCATTCCGACGCGCCACGGCAATTGTTCCCGGAATCGAACTGCCTGACCACCCTATTGCGGAGCTGCGCGAGCGCACATTGCAGGTGTCAGCGGGCTTCGACGACGTACCAAGGGTGCTCGTTTACGCATGCGGCCACTCCGGTGTAGACGAACTTGGTAACAAAAATACCCAAGTCATAAAGATGCCTTGTGTCTCAATGTTGCCGCCGGCATTCATTGACTTTGTGCTGTCACGTGGCCTCGCGGACGGTGTAATGCTTGCTGGCTGCGCAGAGGGCGACTGTTATTACCGCCTCGGCGATCAATGGACCAACGAACGCGTTGCCGGACATCGCGACCCCTATCTGAGAAAGCGGGTGGACCGCAAGCGTCTGAGCCTCAGTTGGCTGCCCTCCGGTAGCAAGCGGCGCCGCGCACGTACGCTGGCTGAGTTCGTAGCTTCGCTCGAGGAATTGCCGGCGAAAGAACCGAAACGGAGAGCGGATCGTGCGTAATGCGATGCGCTACATATTACAGATAGTGGCTTACGCCGCTTTCGCGTTCGTTGTGGGCTACCTGTCGTTTTGGCCGCGCTATGAATACGGGTCACAAGACCTTGCAACGATCAAGCTTTCACTGAGCCATGCGACGGAACGTGTTGAACCCTGTGTGGAGCTCACCCCGCAGGAGATCGCCGAACTCGCGCCAAACATGAGGCGCACAGAAGCCTGCGAGCGTCAGCGCCTGCCATTACAGCTTGAGCTCGAAGTCGATGGCGATATCGCGTTCGCATTACAGGCAGCACCGACGGGCCTGTGGGAAGATGGTCCGGCATCCGTCTATGAACGCTTCGACCTGCCGGCGGGGGAACACCAGTTGACAGCCCGGTTACGCGATTCTGCACGAGTAGACGGTTGGGATTACACTCATACGGAGAAGGTCGTGCTCGAAGCAGGACGCTACCTCACGATAACGTTCAAAGCCGAAAACGGAGGCTTCAGATTACGATGAGCCTTTTGCAATGGAGAGATGAATTCAGCGTCGGCATCGCCGAAGTCGATCATGAACATCGCGAACTGATCGAGTTGATCAACGATCTGCAGCGAGACCTGAAGGCTGGAAGCGACACACAAAAAATCATGCGATCGCTGGGCGAAATATTCGCTCAAATTTCGTCGCATTTCGCGCTGGAGGAAAAGATGATGCGCGATACGCGATACCCGGCATACGCGGAGCATAAAGAAGATCACGAAACATTGCTGGATGACCTCCGAGACATTATGGATGACGTGGAGGATGACGGCATTCTCGATGAAGTCCAGTTGACTGACGATCTCGATCGCTGGTTCAGCGATCATTTTCGAACACACGATGCGAAGTTACACCGTTCGGGGCATGGCTAGAACGACGCCGGTGAAAATAGGACAAATGTCCTATTTTTCAATACGATAGGTACAAGCCCGAATTGCCAACATTTTCCTGATACAGCATAAGTTCTGTTAGCTCTGACGCGGAGCGGGACACTTCAAGGGGGCTTGGGCGTGAGTTTCGAATTGTGTGAGAGCCGCGGATTTGATGCGGACGCAATCGCCGAGCGCCTCAGTTTGGTTGGCCTCTCCACGCCAGAACTACACGCCCAGGCACAAGCGTTTCACGATCTCGTCGTCGGACCCAATGCCGACTCTATCATCGACGACTTCTATTCCTCGCTGACCGACATTGAAGACGTCAGCTCCATCGTCGGCGAGAACTCCAACTCCGAACGGCTCAAGAAAACTCAGCACTGTTATCTCTCAAGTCTGGGCGTAGATTTCGACACGCGTGAATATTTCGAAGAACGGCTCCGGATTGGTTCGGTTCATCACAGCATTGGCATTCCGCAGAGCCTGTACCAGTTCGCTTTTCAACAACTGCAATTTCTGTTAATTCAACACATCCCGGAGCAGGTTCGACTTGATCGATCCGCGTTTGAAGAGATGATTCAATTCATCTTGAAAATTACGGCACTCGATATGTCGTTGGCGCTCGACAGTTTCTCCGCGGCCAGAATGTACGGCCTTGAAAAGTCTCTGGAGGATGAGCGCGTCGAAAGAGAACGATTTCATCGACTCGCCGTGACGGATTGGTTGACCGATCTTCACAATCACTCATATTCGAGGCACTTTCTGGCCGAAGCGCTGAATCTCGCCAGATGTGAAAAATCACCCTTGTGCGTGATCATGGCGGATCTGGACCACTTCAAAAAGATTAACGACGCATATGGCCACTTGGTGGGAGACCAGGTGCTGCGAATTGCAGCAGCACGGATGGTTTCCGGTGCGCGCTCTGGCGATGAAATCGGCCGCTACGGTGGTGAGGAGTTCTTGTTTATCCTGCAAAATACTGATATTGCAGAAGGCAAAGTTGTGGCCGAACGGGTGCGCACCATAATCAACGGTAATGCAATGCACGGCAGAGATACGGAAATTCAAGTGAGTATGAGTCTCGGGGTTGCCCAGGCTCGTGAAGGTGACGATGTAGACGCACTGATCGACCGGGCCGACGCAGCACTCTATGCCGCCAAGCTTGCGGGACGCGACTGCATTCGAATCGAAGCGCCAGCGTAAAACAGGCCCGTAATCGTGAACGTGCCCATGATCTTCAAAATTATCGGGGCTGTGTTGTTGGCATTGTGTCTCGCTCTCCCAGCGGATAAATTCGACTCCATGGAACGCGACTCCTGGACCGTGATATTGCTTTTCACATGGCCGCTCCTCACGCTGGCTGCTTTACAGTGGAAACCGAAAGGTAACGCAGCTTTGGCCATTCGAATTGTTGAAGTGCTTTTTGTCGCGTTTTCGATTTATGTGGTTTGGAGCGCCACGAAGATCAGTACTGTCTTCCCGGAGATTTTCGGCATTGTTGCCCTGGATCATGGCATCGCAAGGGATATCGCGTTAGGGGCACTCGGTTTATACGGCATTGGGGCGATCTCGCGTGACGTCGCCCTGGTCCGACGCTGGCGGAAGCGCTGCAGTTGAACATCGTATTCGACCTGGGCGGCGTCGTATTCAATTGGCGACCGGATACTCTTGTTAGCAGTGTCTTTGAGGATTCAAAGACGCAGGACCTGGTCAGAGAGGAGATTATTGAGCATGCCGATTGGGTGGAGCTCGATAGAGGGACGATTGCCCTGGATCAGGCGATAGATCGAGGCACATCAAGAACAGGTTTGCCCTACCGCGATATCGAAAGACTTTTCAACGCGGTGCCTCAGTCGCTGACTCCAATCCAGGAAACAATAGATCTTATTCGCTCCATAAGGAATTCACACAACAAACTGTTCGTTCTTTCAAACATGCACATTGCATCAATCAATTACCTGGAGGGGAAACATCAAATCTGGGATATGTTTGACGGCATTGTCATCTCTTCCCGAATAAAAAAGGTCAAGCCAGAGCTTGAGATATACGAGCACCTGCTAGCCGTGCATCGGCTGAAGGCTGCTGAAACGATCTTCATAGATGATATGAGCGAAAACCTGGCAGCCGCATCCTCGATAGGCATCCAGACGATACAGTTTATCGACCCTGCTCAATGCCGGCAGGACCTTGTGGATCTCACCACAGGCTGGGATTGAACCAGGTTCTGGTGTCCGCTCCGTTGCAGAGCGGACACACTGAAACCGGAACACTATCTCTGAATACCGCGACCCGGCGTCCATGGCACTTTGGCTGTGTCCATGGCTTCCTTGAGGCCCGCGTATTCACTGTCGACAATCGTTGCCAGGTCCGCGACAACTTCGTCGTACAGTTCGCGCCCAATACGCAAAGACTCCCGCTGCGCCGGTGTTGGGCCGTAGGCGTTGGTACCCGGTCTGAAACCTGCGTGCATCAGGCGAGCTTGCACCGTCATCTCATCCAGGTCGAGATACTCAGCCCGTTTTGGATTGCTACTAAGCCGATCACGCGCCACCTTGAGATTCTGCTGGATCGCATTCGCCATCTCATACAAGGTGCCATCCGTTAAGGATCGCTCCAGCGTAAGCTTGACCGCGTCCAGTTCCAGGACCATCGCATCGATCGATGCCACGCTACCCATCGCCGCCCGCTGCAATTCGGCAACCTGCGAGTCGAAGATTACGCGTTGTTCCTGCGTGCTGCCCGGCAGTACCGGGTCATTGCGAATAGATACGACGTCGAAACTCTGCGACTGCCCGAGATCAACCAGGACACCATTCTGACGCTTCTGCATGGTGACCGTGAACGTGCCGGGGACAACTAACACGCCAACGCCAGTATCACCGTATTCCCGCTCGGGCTCAGCGACCCATGGTTGTAATGGTGGATAGCGCAAGTCCCAGGAAACTCGATGAAATCCGGCTTCAGCCGGAGCTTCGATTTGCCTCACAACGCCACCATTCCGGTTTCTAATGGTGAACACGATGGCCGGTCCATCCTCACGGTCTTCATTGAGGATCGTGCCCCACGAAGCGAAAGTAACATTTTGGTTTTCTGCCTCGCGTTCCTTCTCGGCCTTGCGGCGCGCGTCCTTGCTGCTCTGGACACTGTCAGCCAGATAGTAGGTAAAGGTGGCCCCAAAATCGGGGTTAGGCGCGGTGAAGTACCCATCGCCCTGACCGCGGTTGCAACCAGGATCGCCGCATCCCAGCGGTCTTCTCGGCACGTACCAGTCTGCTGAGCGCACCGGGAACAGGACGTTGCTGTCTTTCAGCATGTTGTCGTTGACGGCACGCAACGGAGTGTAGTCATCAAGCACGTAGAAACTACGCCCGAATGTTGCGCCAACCAGATCGTTCTCGCGTGTCTGAATGACGAGATCACGGAACGGAATATTCGGTGCGCCGCCTTTGAGCTTGGTCCAGCTACCCCCACCGTTTACCGTGAAGAACACGCCGAACTCGGTACCAAGGAACATCAGACCCGGCTCCACGTGGTCTTGCACCACACGCCAAAGTACGTGCCGCTCCGGCAAATCGGCAGAAATGCTCTTCCAGCTGCGGCCACGATTCTCGCTCTTGAGAATGTACGGCGAGAAATCACCGCTCTTGTGATCGTCGACAAGCACATAAACGGTATCGGCATCGTGCAGATCAGCCTTTATGTCGTTCACAAAGAACCGATCAGGCACGCCCGGCAGGCTGTCGACCGTGCGCCAGTTTGCGCCGTTATCTTCCGTGACCTGGATCAGGCCGTCGTCGGTTCCCGCATAGATCAGGCCCTCGACCAGCGGCGACTCTGACAACGACGTAATCGTATTGAACATCGACATCGCGTAGAGATCCCACGGCGCGTCGTAGCTCCAGGTACGCCCCATCACAGGCTGCCGGACTCGATTCTCGTTACGCGTCAGATCACCGCTAATGTTCTGCCAGGAATCACCATGGTCGTCGCTTTTCCAGACACGTTGCGTTCCGAAAAAAATCGTTTTTGAATCGTGCGGGCTGATCAGGATCGGTGAATCCCAGTTATAGCGGTCCGGCGCCTCGCCTTCAGCCGGCTGCGGACGAATGTAAACGACCTCGCCGGTGCGCCGGTCATAGCGCGTAAGATTGCCCTGCTGCCACTCAGCGTACACGATGTCAGGATTGTTTGGATCGACCGCGGATTGATGACCATCGGCAAATAGCGTGATGAACCAGTCGCTGTTGCGAATGCCATTAACGTTATTCGTGCGCGATGGCCCTCCCTGACTGTTGTTGTCCTGCGTGCCGCCGTACACATTGTAGAACGGCTCGTCGTAGTCGACAGCCACCTTGTAAAACTGCGTGATCGGCAGATTATTGACGAATCGCCAGGTTGTTCCGAGATCGAGGCTCTCATAGATGCCGCCATCGGTGCCAACGAGCAGATAATCCTCGTCGTCGTGGCGAAAAGCCATCGCGTGATGGTCGCTGTGCTTTGTTTCGTGATCGAGTTTCGTAAAGTCCGTGCCACCGTTTTCCGTTACGTGCATCTGCACATCCATCTGGTAAACGCGATCAAACTGGTGCGGGCTGGCAAACAATTCCTGATAATAATGCGGCCCCGTACCGCTCGACAGATACTCGTTTTTCTTCTCCCAGGACTCGCCACCGTCAGCCGAGCGCCAGAAACCGCCAGTACGATTGGACAGTTCGATCGTTGCGTAGATGACGTCGGGATCCTGCGGGCTGATCGCGAGACCTGTCTTGCCCATCATTTCGTCGGGCAGGCCTTCTGTAAGCTCGCGCCAGGTCTCACCAGCATCTTCCGATCTATGTATGCCGGTTCCCGGGCCACCGTCCATCACGACGGCGACATTGCGCAAACGCTGCCAGCTGACCGCATACATTACATTGGGGTCGCGAGGGTCCATGTGAACTTCAGATACTCCGGTGAACTGATCGTCCGCATCGGTATTGCCGAGACCGTCGCCCAGCACTTTGCGCCACGTCTGGCCGCCGTTCGTGGATTTGAACAGGCCACGATCGCCACCACCGGACCACAACGGCCCCTGGGCCGCGACAAAAATGGTATTGGAATCGCTCGGGTCTACACGGATCATTCCGATGTGTTCGGAATTCGCGAGCCCCATATTTTCCCAGGTCTGCCCGCCATCGCGGCTTCGGTAAACACCATCTCCGTAGCCGACATGCCGGCCACTTACATTTTCGCCGGTGCCGACCCAGATCGTGTTCGAGTTGTTCGGATCCAAAGCGATGCTGCCGATCGAATAAGACCCTTCATTGTCAAAGATGGGCGACCACGTCGTACCTGCATTTTCGGTCTTCCACACGCCGCCGCTGCCAACTGCCACATACCAGGTGCTCTGGTCTTCAGGAACGATCGCGATGTCGGCGATTCGACCTGACGTGAATGCTGGCCCAATGCCCCGCATTTCGAGCCCCTTGAAGGTTTCCTCGTTGAAGCCCGGATCGGCTTTCGGTTCCTCATCAGCTGCTAAAGCCAGGCCAGGCAGACAAAGAAGAACGAACGATGCTAAAGCGAGATGTTTCATGGCGGCCCCTTTTGTACTTGTTTTGACGCGACGGCATGCGCTGGTCCGTGACCTTAGCAGGGGCGACATGAATCGTCGATCTCGGTTGACCACTAGATTCCGACAAGCGGGAGATAGCCCAAAGCGGGCATCGTTAATCAGGTAAACGTTCGAATTGACGAATTGCCTGTATTCTGTGAATGCTATCCACTGCGTAGGAGTAGACATATGGGACATCAGAAATACTGTGTTGTGTCAGGCGCGCTATTTGCCTTGGTGGCGCTGGCTCACCTGCTGAGAATCGTGTACGGAATGTCGATCCAGGTTGATGAATTTGTGGTGCCAATGTTGGTGTCATGGATCGGCTTCATCGTACCGGCCGCCTTGGCCGTCTGGGCTTTTCGGCTTAGTTGAGGCCAACACAAAACGGGCCCCTGAAGGGGCCCGTTTTATTTTGGCTGGGGGACCAGGATTGACTCGGGCCTATGGCCCTCACCCTCCGGGCAGAAACGCTACGCGTTTCTGTCTGTCGGCGCACTACGTGCGCCTCGGTTCGATCCTTCCAGGTTCGACTCCTGACCCCAGATCAAAAAAGAAAAGCCCCCTTATAGGGGGCTCTTCTTTTTTGGCTGGGGGACCAGGATTCGAACCTGGGTTGGCGGAGTCAGAGTCCGCAGTCCTACCGCTAGACGATCCCCCAATTCTGGCGGGGTTCGCAGCTCCCGCTTAGCGCTTGGAGTACTGCGTTGCGCGGCGTGCCTTGCGAAGGCCAACCTTTTTGCGCTCAACCTCGCGAGCGTCACGCGTTACGAAACCGGCCTTGCGCAGTGACGGTCGCAGCGACTCGTCGTACTGCATCAAGGCACGCGTCAAACCGTGGCGAATCGCGCCGGCCTGACCGGTTGTGCCGCCGCCCTTGACCGTCACATTGACGTCGAACGTATCGGTCATCTGCATCAGTTCCAGCGGCTGCCGTACGATCATCTGCGCCGTCTTTCGGCCAAAGAACGTGTCCAGCGGCCTGTTATTCACTGTTATCGTACCGCTACCAGACTTCAAAAAAACGCGGGCCGTCGAAGTCTTGCGGCGCCCTGTTCCATAAAATTGTGTGTCACTCATTATGCGTTCACTTCCAGTGGGATCGGCTGTTGTGCAGCATGATCGTGTTCAGGGCCCTTGAATACTCTCAATTTAGAGAACATCTGGCGACCCAGCGGCCCGCGCGGCAGCATGCCTTTTACGGCCTTCTGCAAAACGCGTTCAGGTGAGTCCTCGAGCATCGTTTCAAGCGATTTGGACTTGAGATTGCCGATGTAACCCGTGTGATGGTGGTACATCTTGTCCTTGAGCTTATTGCCCGTGACGCGAACCTTCTCCGCATTCACAACAACGATGTAGTCACCCGTGTCCACGTGCGGCGTGTATTCGGGTTTGTGCTTGCCACGCAGGCGGTGCGCGATCTCGGTCGACAGGCGACCCAGGGTCTTGCCTGTAGCATCGACCACGAACCAGTCGCGCCGAACCTCTGCTGGCTTTGCAGAAAACGTCTTCATTAGTCTCTTTCCGTTGGGAAACTTATTATCGTTCAGCCGCGAACCTGCCGAATGGCTGAAAGGCGCGGAATTTTACTCGACACAACCGCCCATTGCAAACAAATCCGGCCCTTTCGATAGAAAAAACACGCCGCTTTTCGACATATTTTTCTCTTTATTTTTCAGTGCGTTACGAGCGCCTAAACGGCGCTGATAGCGCTAGAACGCGTATTCCAGCGACAAGGTAGAGCGTGTGTCCGTATTAAAATCATCTTGCACCACGTCGCTGTTGTGCCTGATCGTGTACGAGACCACCAGCGCCAGGTCCCCCAATAGCCGTGCCCGGAGGTTTGTGACCGATTCTGTGAACGTGTTGCTGTCGCCAGATTCGACCAGAAATGACTGACCAAAGCTGGCGGTTTCCGATATTTGCCATTTATAGGTCAGGCGGCCGGTGTAGATGCCGTCATTCTCGCTCGTGTCATCGGACAGTTCTGACTGCCGGGCACCAAGACCGAGTTCGCCATTGAGCTGGTGCTTCTCTATGTCGATCAGGCGCCGGCCGTAACCGATTGTCTGTGAGAACTGCTCCAGGATGCTGCCGAAACGGTCTTTGCGCCAGTCCAGGCGGCCATACATGTAGTTGTTTTCCGTCAGGTTGCGCGCACTCTTCCAACCGGCGTCATAGGCCTCGGCCGTTGTAATTTTGTCCTCAGTCGTAAAAACCGCCGCTGCAGTGGCCTGGTGCTCCCAAAACTCGAGCGTGTAGTTGATCTCGGCGCCCGAGTTCAGACTCGATCCCTCTGTATTACCGGTTGTTGCAAGGTAGCCGAGAGTCACACTGCCCGACCAAGGGCTGTCTTCCTCTGTCTCTTCATCTTCTTGCGCCAGAAGCGGCATGGCCAGCGCCAATAGACCAAGGGTAAGTAAACTACGCCAGTTCATTTTTCGGGCTCCGTTTTTGAGGCGGGCGCGGAGTATACCGTCGGTACGGGAGATAACGCTATTGCTATAATCCTGACCATGCGAGAAAGAAATCTGACGCCGCTCGACCGCCTCCTCGTTGGAGCCAACAATGCGCTCCGAACCATCGCCGTGCCAGCCGGTCGGCCAGCTCGTGAAAACCCGGCCTCCGATATCGCCGAGACAGGCCTCACGGACAAGCAAAAGACCCATTCCGCAGGTCTGATGCGGGTTAATCATGCGGGTGAAGTCGCGGCTCAGGGCCTGTACCAGGGCCATGCGACCGTTGCCCGCGACCCGACTATCGAGGCACAGATGCAGCGCGCCGCAAATGAGGAATTCGACCACCTGGCCTGGTGTGAACAACGTCTCGGGGAGCTCAACTCAAACCCGAGCATGCTCAGTCCGGTCTGGTATGCCGGCGCATTTGCGATCGGCGCAGCCAGCGGTATCCTCGGTGACCGTTGGAGTCTCGGGTTCATTGCGGAAACCGAAAAACAGGTTTGCGCACACCTCGACAGCCACCTCGACCGACTGCCTGCAGAGGACGAAAAGAGTCGTGCAATCGTCAAAAAAATGCGTGACGAGGAAGAGGAGCATGGAGAAAATGCGATCGAAGCCGGCGCGGCTGATTTGCCCGGCCCAATTCAGCGGTTGATGAGACTGACGGCCAAAGTGATGACAAACACGGCCTATCGACTGTGAAATCAATAGAAACACGGACTTAGCTTGCCCTTCTGAGCGAACTGTATTAAAAGAGGGCGCACGAGCGTTGAGGAACAACCTATGCAAACCACAGCCAAGACCCTGAGCGATGTACCGGCGATTAATCGATTCCTGAGCTACTGCCGAGTACGGACTGTCCCTTCCAAGACTGTGATGATTCATGCCGGCGATTTGCCCGACGTGTTGTATTACATCGTCGATGGTTCGGTCGAAGTTATGATTGAGGACGAAGATGGCAACGAGATGGTTCTTGCCTACCTGAACAAGGGCCAGTTTTTTGGCGAAATGGGGCTCTTTTATGAGCAACCAACTCGCAGCGCCTGGGTTCGGACTCGCACCGAGTGCGAAATTGCCGAAATGACCTACCCGAGATTTCGCCAGATCGCCAGTGAAAGTCCCGGCCTGGTGTTCGAGCTCGCCACGCAGCTCGCAACGCGCCTGGACCGCACCAACCGCAAGCTCGGTGACCTCGCATTTGTTGACGTAACCGGTCGCGTCGCACACGCGATCATGGATTTGTGCAACGAACCCGATGCGATGACGCATCCGGATGGCATGCAGATCAAGGTCAGCCGTCAGGAACTCAGTCGACTGGTTGGCTGCTCACGCGAAATGGCGGGCCGGGTTCTCAAGGTTCTCGAAGAACAAGGTCTTGTCACTGCCAGCGGCAAAACGATTGTGGTGTACGGCGCGCGGCCAAACAGAAAGCTCTGATCAATCTGTAGGAGCGACTTCAGTCGCGACTAAAGTCGCTCCCACCATTCAGGAATTCCTTTCTATCTCCGCTTTCATCGCCGCGATCGTCGCGGCATAGTCCTCGCTACCGAAAATCGCTGATCCCGCGACAAAAGTGTCTGCTCCGGCGGCTGCAATCTCCCCGATGTTGTCCACTTTGACACCCCCGTCAATCTCAAGACGGATTTCCAGACCGCTCTCGTCAATGATCTTACGCGCCTGGCGCAGCTTATCGAGCGCCGAAGGGATAAATTTCTGACCGCCAAAACCAGGGTTCACAGACATCAGGAGCACCATGTCGACCTTGTCGATAACGTGCTCAAGGCAAGTCAGTGGCGTTGCCGGGTTAAAGACCAGTCCGGACTTACAGCCCTCTTCACGAATCAAGGCCAGCGATCGATCGATATGGCGACTCGCCTCCGGGTGAAATGTGATGTAACTGGCGCCGGCCGCGGCGAAGTCCGGAATGATCCTGTCTACGGGTTCAACCATCAGATGCACATCGATTGGCGCCTCAATGCCATGCTTGCGCAATGCCTCGCAAATTAGCGGCCCGATCGTCAGGTTGGGCACGAAATGATTGTCCATGACGTCGAAATGAACGATTTCGGCGCCGGCATCGAGCACGGCCCGAACGTCCTCACCAAGGCGAGCGAAATCAGCTGAGAGAATTGATGGTGCGATAAGCGGTGTCACGGTGGTTTCCTTGCTAACGGATGGATCGTCGAGCCTTTAGCATCTCATAAGCGGCCCGCACTTCGCGAGTGCGTTTTTCCGCCTCGGCGACCACCGCCTGGTCGGGATTACTCGATGCGATCTTGTCCGGATGGCTTTTGTTCATTGCGCGTCGATACGCCTTTTTGATTTCGTCATTACTTGCCGACTCATCGACACCGAGCGACTCGTAGGCCTGTCGGATCCGCCTCGCGTCAGCATCGCCGGCAGGTGAATGGCGGAAACCTTTCTGCGCACGGATCATCGCTTCGAGTTGCGCCAGTTCGACACGCCCGATGTCGAACTCAGTGCAAACCGTCCAGATCAGTGCGCGCTCTTTTTGATGCATACGATCTTTGGCGAGTACGACTTCGAGAACCAGGCGGACAAACAGTATGCGCAATTCCGGGCGTCGGGCGGCAACGCGACGAGTGTGCCGCACAGTCTGCTGCAGAGGAAATGACGCCTGTTTGCCGTCCTCGAACCAGTTGATGGCGTTGCGAACCTTCGCCGGGCCAAGTCCGAGTCGGTGCATGACGGCACGCGCAGCACGAATTTCCTCACCAGTAACTCGCCCGTCTGTTTTGGCAAGATGGCCCATCGTTTGAAAAAGTGGCCGGAGATATTCCTCGGGCAATCGCCCAACGGGTGCACCTTGCTGCTCGAAGCGGCGATAACGGTCGGCGAAGCCGCGGTCGAATTGATGACCGAGAAACAGGCCAAGAAGCGCGAACCATGGTTTCAGGGTTGCGAGGCCCGCCAACGTGCCGATAATTTTGCCCCAGTACAAAGCGATCCTTCCGGTGAGTCGTGGCGTAATGCTAACGCAGGAGTTAGCATCCTGAACATGAACTCCGATGATGCGCTATTTGAATCTGAAATTCCCGGCCTCGAGCAGATTGGGCGCGGCAAGGTTCGGGATATCTACAGCGTGGACGACAAGCACCTTTTGATTGTCACAACGGACCGCTTGTCGGCTTATGACGTCGTGATGCCCGACCCGGTTCCAATGAAGGGCTATGTGCTGACACAGATTTCGCTGTTCTGGTTTCGGATGATGGCGGATCTCGTCGAGAATCAACTTACCGAACTTGGCATCGATGACGTAATAGCCGATGAGGACGTTGCGCGACCGCTCCGCGATCGCGCGCTTGTGGTCAAACGACTCAAGCCGCTACCTATCGAGGCTGTCGTACGCGGTTACCTGATTGGTTCCGGGTGGCGAGACTACCTGGACACAGGCTCCACGAGTGGGATCGAGCTGCCATCCGGGCTAGAGCAGGCTGCGAAGTTGCCGCACACCATGTTTACCCCGGCCAACAAGGCTGAAGCCGGCGATCACGACGAAAATATTTCCTACGACGATGTCGTCAATCTGATCGGCCGGCACCTTGCGGAAAGTGTCCGCGATTTGTCGATCGCTATCTACGAGCGCGCTGCACGATACGCACTTGGGCGGGGCATAATCATCGCCGATACAAAGTTCGAGTTCGGCCTGGATGATGAAGGCCGCTTGTACCTGATTGACGAAGTGCTGACACCCGATTCATCCCGCTTCTGGCCGGTTGACCAATACAGCACCGGTATCAGCCCGCCAAGCTTCGACAAGCAATTCTTGCGAGATTATCTGGACACGCTAGACTGGGATAAGACAGCACCCGGCCCAGAAATTCCGGCCGACGTTCTTGAGCAGACCAGCGAAAAATACCAGGAAGCCTACGCCCGGCTCACGCGACAATGATTCCAACGCTGCACACAAAACTCGACGACTTCGTCTGGGGAGACACGCTGGAGCAGCGTGGCATACCCGGTCGCGTGGTCGCAACGGTTCTGCGCTACTTGTACGGCCTGATTCGCGACATGGTCTCGGGTCAGATCACGCTGCGCGCGATGAGCCTTGTCTATACGACACTGTTATCTATCGTGCCGCTGATCGCGTTTAGCTTTTCCGTCTTGAAAGCCTTCGGCGTTCACAACCAGCTCGAACCACTGCTCTACGAGTTGCTCAAACCGCTCGGGACGCAGGGCGCTGAGATCACGACACAGATCATTCAGCTGGTTGACAATGTGAAAGGCGGAGTACTCGGCGGCATCAGCCTCGCCTTTTTTATCTACACCGCAATCACAATGGTGCAAAAGGTCGAGGAGAGCTTTAACTACGTCTGGTATGTGGCAAAACCGCGCAGCCTTGCGCGCAGACTGACAGAGTACATGGTCGTGTTGCTTATCGGGCCTGTCGTCATTGTCGTTGCACTGGGCATGATCGCATCATTACGCAGTAACACGTTGGTGCAGTTTTTCCTGACCAGCGACGCGATTGGTCCATTACTCATCGTGACCAGCAAGCTCACCCCATACCTGCTTGTGACTGCGGTCTTCACGTTCATGTATATGTACATGCCCAATACGCGCGTACGTTTCAAGGCGGCAGCGATCGGCGGGCTGATAGGCGGCTTCTTGTGGGCGAGCTTGAGTGCCATCTTTGCCACCGTCGTTGTGTTCTCAACCAGCAAACAAGCTATCTATGCAGGTTTTGCAGTCGCAATATTCGCTTTGATCTGGCTATATCTGAACTGGTTAGTGCTGTTATTCGGCGCTCAGCTCGCATACTACATACAGAATCCGGCGTTCCTGAGAATCGGACGTCGGGAGCCACAGCTATCGAACGCAATGCGGGAAAGACTGGCTCTCAATATCATGCTGTTCGTCGGCCGTGCTTTTCGCGATCCAACTCAATCGGTAACTTCTGCAAAGATCAGCGCATCTTTGCGCATGCCGTCAATTACGCTGGCACCTGTCATTCATGCCCTGGAAAACGGCGGATTGTTGGCATCGACTGAAAAAGAAGACCTGCTACCCGGGCGCGACATGGCGACAATTCGACTGGACGATATTTTGTCCGTGGTGCGTGTCCACGGCGAAACCGGTTCCTATCGTGATCCGGAGTGGTCTGAGGAGATTGAATCCCTGGGCCAGGAACTGGACGATGCGGTGCTAAAAGCTGTCGGCGAGCGATCACTGACAGAATTGCTGGATTCGCCTACGCCCCCGCAATAGTCATTTCGTCTACCAGCAGCGAACCGCATCGAATGCCGCCGCGCATATCCTGATCCGAGCCGATCGCTGCAATGCGGCCGTACAATTCACGCAGATTCCCCGCGATCGTCACTTCGTGCACTGGATATTGTATTTCTCCATTCTCGACCCACTGACCGACAACACCACGTGAATAGTCACCTGTCACCGGATTTACGCCCTGGCCGATCAGTTCCTCCACAACAAGCCCGGTCCCCATCTCTGCAATCAACGATTGAAGATCACCTGCATTGCCCGGCACGATCAGGTTCTGTGCGCCGCCGGCATTCGCCGTCGTCTGCAAGCCCAGCCGACGAGCCGAATAGCTACTCAGGATGTAGCCCTGCAGGACACCGCCCGAAACGATATCGCGGTCGTACGTAGCGACACCATCGCCGTCGAAAGATGTGCTCGACATACCTTTTTGCAGGTGTGGCCGTTCCTCGATGCTAAGGAAATCGGGGAATACCTTTTCGCCGACCGCATCAAGCAGGAAGGATGCGCGGCGATACTGGGCGCCGCCGGATATCGCACCAATCGAGTGGCCTATGAAACCGCGCGCCAGTTCGGGAATAAACAGTACGGGCGCACGTGTTGTTTTCATTTTCCTCGCACCAAGGCGACTAACAGCGCGTTTGGCGGCGATCTCGCCAATGAGGTCAGCACTCTCGAGGTCCGCTGCGTCGCGTGCCGCGCTGTAGTAATAGTCGCGTTGCATCTCGCCATCGTTGCTGGCCAGCACGACGCAACTGATGCTGTGGCTCGACTTCGAAATACTGCCGATGAAGCCATGCGTATTGCCGTAGGCACGGCTACCGCGGTTGCTGGATACTGTCGCGCCTTCGGAATTGCTGATTCTTGAATCGAATTTGAGCGCCACTGCCTCGCACTTGATCGCCATCTCGATCGCATCGGGTGCCTCGATGGTCCACCGATGGTCCAGGTCCAGCTCTTTTACATCGGCACACATCAAATCGGCGTCGGCGAGGCCGGAATTCGGATCCTGCGCCGTGCATGTCGCGAATGTGCACGCCTTGCCGACAGCCTCGCGGACCGCCTCAGGGCGGATATCGGACGTGCTCGCGCTGCCTTTTCGCATGTTCTTGTACACGGTGATGCCAATGCCGCGATCATTCGTGTACTCGAGATTTTCAACATCACCAAGGCGAGCCGTCGCGGACAAACCGGTATCGTTGCTCGCCGCAACCTCCGCCTGATCGACACCCTGTTGCCTGGCTTCCTCGAGCGCCATGCGCACGAGAGCCTCTAGTTCCTTACGTCCCATGAGGTAAGCTTATCCGGTGACCGATTCAAAGCCCAGCAAAAGCGCCAGAAAACGTCAGCAACTCGCTCTCCAGGAACTGGGCGAGCAACTGATTGTGCTGAATGACTCCGAACTCGCTTCACTATCGCTCGACGACGGTTTGCAAGAGGCCATTCGTGCTGCCAGACAAATAAAATCACGTGGTGCATTGCGTCGGCAGAAGCAACTGATCGGCAAGCTGATGCGTGATGCTGATCCGGAGCCCATCCGGGCCGAGTTGGCGAAACTCCGAGCCGACGATGTGCGTAGCAAACGAGTTTTTGCGAAGGCGGAACGCTGGCGCGATCGCATGATCAAGGAAGGTACCACCGCACTTGAGCAATTCGAAAGCGAGACCGGCAACCCGGACGGTGAGCTGCGAGCATTACTTGCTGAATTCACTCTCGCACACAGCGAGAAAGCCGAGAAGACAGTCCGGCGCAAGATTTTCCGCCGCATACACGAGAATCTGGTTAGAATTCCGCAATGAGTATCAAAGTCGGCATCATCATGGGC
>Ga0209271_10000205_pt1 | contig 20419 bp, 17 predicted proteins | sample tdAd002_FD_187123 | JGI IMG/M metagenome (GOLD analysis project Ga0209271, IMG submission 187123) | Marine sediment microbial communities from the Atlantic coast under amendment with organic carbon and nitrate - tdAd00.2 (SPAdes)... | ecosystem: Environmental > Aquatic > Marine > Coastal >... | reverse complement strand
CGGCACTGCTGATGTTGCTGAAACCCGGGCACTACTCCAGAACACGCAACCTTACTGCGCTGATCACGGCCTTCATTGCACACCTGATTGAAAACCATAGAGTGACCGTGCCGGTTGTTTTTATCCTGATCACGGTATGGGGAGTCATCGGTATCAGCATGCTGACCGTGGAGAACCGCTTTATTGATTACTTCAAGGAGTCCACTGAAATTTACCGCGGCATGGAACTGATTGACCGCAAGCTTGGCGGCACGACACCACTGGATGTCATCATCGATGCACCGAATGATTTCTTTCAGCCTGACGAAGACGCCGATGATGAATTGTTCATGGATGATTTTGACAGGGAGTTCGAAGGCAGCGCCGGCTTCACAGCGACCAGCTACTGGTTTAATACCTGGCAGCTGGAACAGGCAGGCCTCATTCATGATTATATCGACGGGCTGCCGGAAACAGGGAAAGTCCTGTCAATCAGCACGGCCATGCACATGCTGGATACATTAAACGAAGGCAAGCCGATTGATAATTTTTTCCTGTCGATATTCTACAAGCGCATACCCGATGAATTCAGGGAAGCACTGCTTTCTCCCTACCTGTCGGAAGACGGCCACCAGCTGCGCTACAGTATCCGGGTATTCGAGTCAGACCCATCCCTGCAGCGCGAGGAATTACTGCAAAAGATCCAGTATCACCTGACGAACGAGATGGGGCTGGATAAAGAGCAGGTGCATGTGACCGGTATGCTGGTCCTGTATAACAACATGCTGCAAAGCCTGTTTCATTCACAGATACAGACACTCGGCGCGGTATTCCTGGCCATCATGCTGATGTTTGTCATCTCGTTTCGCAGCCTCAAGCTGGCAGGCATCGCGATCGTCCCCAACCTGATTGCCGCCATACTCGTGCTTGGCCTGATGGGCTGGCTGGACATCCCGCTCGATATCATGACGATTACCATTGCAGCGATCGTGATCGGCATCGCGGTAGACGATGCCATTCACTACGTACACCGCTTTAAAAACGAGTTCAGAAGGGATTGCAGTTACTGGGCCAGCGTGGAACGCAGCCATGACAGTATCGGGCGTGCCATGTACTACACCAGCATCACCGTTACCCTGGGCTTTATCATCCTCGCCCTGTCGAACTTTGTCCCGACCATCTATTTTGGACTGCTGACCGGTTTCTCCATGCTGGTCGCAATGATCGCGAACCTGACCCTGTTACCGATAATGATCGTCTGGTTCAAACCGATGGGGCCTTGCGAGATACCTGCTGTTCAAGCGCCCGGCTGACAATCAGGAAAGCTTCGCTGCTGCCCCGTTACCCCCTCTCCCTCCGGGAGAGGGTTGGGGAGAGCGAAGCGAGGGGCCGGGAATAAAATAAAGCAAACTGCCTTAATATATCCCCTCTTCCTGGCCTTCCCCCTGAGGGGGAAGGGATTCTCTTTTGTTATGCCGGGTAATGACAGCAGTTATTCAAACGGATGCTTGAGAATCATTGTCTCGGCACGGTCGGGGCCGGTGGAGACGATGGCGATGGGTGTTTCGCAGAGTTCTTCTACCTTGTGCAGATAGGCCTGTGCGGCCTGGGGAAGATCATCAAAGGTTTTCGCATCGACGGTGGATTCCGACCAGCCCTGCATTTCAATGTATTCGGGTTCACAGAGCTCCATGAGGTCTGCACCCACGGGGGGGATATCGATACTGGAACCCTGCAGCGTGTAAGCCACACATATCTTGATGGTCTCCAGTCCGTCCAGCACATCGAGCTTGGTAATACACATGCCGGTGACGCTGTTAATATTCAGGGAGCGTTTCAGCGAAACCGTGTCGAGCCACCCGCAACGGCGCTGACGCCCGGTGGTTGCACCAAACTCGTGGCCCTTCTCACCCAGGTACTGGCCGTCATCGTCAAACAGTTCCGTCGGAAAAGGGCCTGCCCCAACACGCGTGGTATAAGCCTTGACGATGCCGAGGATGTAATCAAGATCACAGGGACCAACACCACTGCCACTGGCAGCACCGCCGGCCGTCGTGGTTGACGAGGTCACGTACGGATAGGTGCCATGGTCAATGTCCAGTAGCGCACCCTGGGCGCCCTCAAACATAATGTGCTTGCCATCCTTGCGCATGTCATGCAGCAGGCCGGGAATATCATGCACCATCGGTGCAATCTGCTCGCCCTGCGCCAGCGCCTCATCGAGCACCTTTTGAAAATCGACCGGATCGGCCTTGAAGTAATGCTCCAGGGCGTAATTATGGTATTCCATTACTTCACGCAGGCGCTCGGTGAAATGCGCCGGGTCAAGCAATTCACCCAGCCGCAGGCCACGGCGTGACACCTTGTCTTCATAGGCAGGGCCGATACCCCGGCCCGTGGTGCCAATCGCCTTCTTGCCGCGTGCAACTTCACGCGCCTGGTCGAGTGCAATATGGTAGGGAAGAATCAACGGGCAGGACTCACTGATTCTGAGCCGCTCACGTGCAGGCACACCGGCCTGCTCCAGCATGCCCAGTTCTTCCAGCAAGGCTGTCGGTGACAACACCACGCCGTTGCCAATCAGGCACAGTACATTATCCCTGAGGATGCCTGATGGAATCAGGTGCAACACGGTTTTCTCGCCGTCTATAACCAGTGTGTGACCGGCATTGTGACCGCCCTGAAAACGCACCACTGCCGATGCCTTGTCTGTCAGCAGGTCAACGACCTTGCCTTTGCCCTCATCACCCCACTGGGTGCCGACGACAACAACGTTCTTACCCATGATTATTCTCTCTTGAAAAATATTTCATAAATATGATTACAAACCTGTAGGAGCGGATCGCATCCGCGATAGGGTTACGTACAAACACCGAATCGCGGATGCAATCCGCTCCTACAGTCTAATTTATTAAACCGGTTTTACTACCCAGTCACCCTTCTCTTCCACCAGCACCCGGTCACAACCCATCGTACCGGCATCACCCACCTGCCCGGGCAGGCCACGTATCACGGGCTCGCCTGACTGGCGCAACTGCTGCACAGCGGCGGCCAGGGCTGGATCATTATCTGCCGGGGCGAATATCGCGCTGTTCGGGGTAGCATATTCACGCTGTCCCAGGTCAAGCAGTGTTTTCAAATCCGTACTAAAACCGGTCGCAGGTCGTGCACGTCCAAATACTTCACCAATGGCATCATAACGTCCGCCACGGGCGATTTCCTCGCCACAGCCCGGCACGAAAATAGCAAACACCATGCCGGTCTGGTAGTTGTAACCACGCAGTTCGGCCAGGTCAAAGTTCAGGCTGAGACCGGGATTACCCTGCTCCAGCAGGGCAGCAATCTCACAGAGATTGTCCAGTGCCATCAGTACATTGTCACTGGCACCGGCCAGTTGATCACGCGCAGCGTCCAGTACCTCACGCCCGCCATTCAGTGTGGACAGGGCGGCAAGCCGCCCACGTTGCACCTCATTCGCCGAACTGGACACAAGAATTTCATCGATTTCGGTGACGGCCTTGCGTTGCAGCGCCTCGAACAGGTTACTTTCCTGCTGCCGGCTCAGGCCAGCCTCCAGTGCAAGCCCGCGAAAGATACCGACGTGCCCGAGATCAATGTGCACATCCGGAATTTTCATCAAAGACAGGCATTCCAGCACCAGCGAAAGAATCTCCACATCACTCTCGACCCCGGCGTGGCCGAATAATTCTGCACCGACCTGCAAGGGGCTTCTTGAACTGCCAAAGCCGTCCGCACGGGTGTGCAGCACGGTCCCCATGTAACACAGCCGCGATGGCTCATCGCGCTGCAGGGGGTGTGCATCGATACGTGCCGCCTGTGGCGTCATGTCTGCACGCAGGCCCATCATGCGGCCGGTGAGCTGGTCGGTAACCTTGAAGGTTTGCAAATCAAGGTCTGTGCCACTGCCCGTGAGCAATGACTCCAGGTATTCGATAAAGGGCGGCATCACCAGCGCGTAGCCCCAGCGTGAAAACAGGTCAAGCAGTTCCCGGCGCGCGCACTCAAGCTTCCATGCCTCTGGCGGCAGGACCTCTTCAATGCCTTCCGGCAACAACCACTGGTCTTTCACGCTCATGATTAGCCTGTTTGTTTAGCCACGCACGATGTACAACAAAACAACACCGCAGATCATACTGATCAGCCCGACGTTGCGCAGCGTTCTGTCATCCAGCTGTGACATGGATTCCTGCAGTCTGCGCAGTGCCTGCGGACTGATAAACGGCACCATGCCTTCGATGACCAGCACCAGCGCAAGTGCCGCCAGCAAGTCACTCCAGTTCACGAAGACCCGGGTCCGTTAGCAGGCTCACTTGCCGGCAGCGCTGTTAAAGTACTTGAAGAATTCAGAGTCGGGCTCCAGCACCAGCACATCCTGCTTGCTGGAAAGCGATTCACGGTAGGCATTCATGCTGCGATAGAACTCGTAGAATTCCTGGTTCTTTCCATAGGCATTGCCATAGATCTCCGTGGCACGCGCATCACCTTCACCACGTGTAATTTCCGCATCCCGGCGGGCCTCGGCAAGGATGATCGTCCGGTCCCTCTCGGCTATTGCCTGGATCCCCTTGGCTGCTTCCTCACCCTGCGCACGGTGCTCCTTGGCAATCCGCTCACGTTCGGCACGCATACGCTGGAACACCGAGCTCTTCACGTCATCCGGTAATTCGATCTGCTTGATACGCACATCCACGATCTCGATACCAAACTGGTTCACCTGGGAATTACCGCCCTCCGTCAGGTCTTCCATCATCTGCGCACGCTCACCGGAAACCACCTGCCTGATAGTGCGCTTGTCGAATTCAAGCTGCAGACCGTTTTTGACGATCTGCAACAAACGCAAACTCGCCTGGCGTTCGTCACCGGCAAACGAGGTGTAATACAGGGCCGCATCCTTGATGCGCCACTTGATAAAGAAATCCACCTCGACATTTTTCTTCTCGCCGGTCAGAAAACGTTCCGGCCGGGTATCCAGCGTCAGGATGCGCTTGTCGAACTTGCGCACATTATTGATGAACATCGGCTTCATCCAGTGCAGACCAGGCTCATACTCCGAATCGACAATTTCACCCAGCTGAAAACGAATCGCAAGCTGGCGCTCATCAACAATAAAGAATGAGGTCAAGCCGACCAGTACGCCCAGCCCAATCAAAACAAACAGTGCTCGTATAGCCATTAGCGGCCTCCCCCGTTTCTGGAACTGCTGCGCCCGCGCACCGTGTCCTGGTTATCCTGTGCCGGGTTGGCCCGCAACTGGGCATTACCCGTGGTTGTCCTGGTCCCGCCCGTGTTATCCATCAGCTTGTCCAGCGGCAGGTACATCAGGCTATTGCCGTCCTTGACCTGCATGAGAACCTTGCTGGTATTGGCGAGCACGGCCTCCATGGTTTCAAGGTAGATGCGCTGGCGCGTCACCTCGGGTGCCTTCTCATACTCGGCCAGGGTCTGCAGGAAACGGCTGCTTTCGCCTTCCGCCTTCGCAATCACCTGCTCCCGGTAGGCATTGGCGGCCTCGCGCAGACGGACAGCATTACCACGTGCCTTCGGCAGGATATCCAGGGCAACGGCCTCGGCCTGGTTCTTGTAGCGGACTTCATCTTCCTGCGCCTTGATCGCGTCCTCGAACGCGCCCTGTACCTCTTCAGGTGGCTGCGGATCCTGCAGGTTGACACTGGTCAGGATCAGCCCGGTCTTGTACTTGTCGAGAATTTCCTGGGTCAGGGTCTTGGTCTGTTGCACGATCACCCCACGGCCACCACTGAGGAAATCATCCATGGGAATGGCACCGATCACCTCGCGCAAGGCACTTTCCGTGGCCTCTTGCAGGGTGTAGTCCGGATCACGCACCTCGAACAGGTATTCCCTTGCATCCCGCACCTGGTATTGCACGGCCAGCTCAACCTGGATGATATTTTCATCCTTGGTCAACATCTTGGCCCGGTGACTGACAGTACGCAGGCTATCCACGTTGACCTTGTCGACGGTTTCAATACCGCGCATGTACCAGTGCGGCCCCGGCCCGGTAATGCTGTTGAATTCACCCAGCCGCAACACCACGCCGCGCTCGGCAGGGTCGACGATATAGATACCTGACAATACCCAGGCCGCCAGCGCCAGGACGCCTATCAGGCTGAAGCTTAACGGGTTTTTGAAACCACCCTTGCCACCTCCCTTGCCACCTTTCTTGCCAAAAAAACCACTCATGCGCTCGCGCATCTTGCGCGCGATTTCATCAAGGTCCGGCGGGCCGTCATCATTGCCCTTGCCGCCCCAGGGGTCCTTGTTTCCACCACCCGGTTCATTCCAAGCCATACATTTACTCCAGTCAGTCCAAATCCCGGCACACGCCACACAGGGCGGGCACCATTAAATTAGTTAAGAAACCTATGACGTCATTGCGAGGAACGAAGTGACGCGGCAATCTCCAACCCACTTATTCCATAGCATGAGATTGCCGCGCTACGCTCGCAATGACGGAATTACATAAATTGATCTGTGTTTCCCCAAGTTTAAGAAGCTTGCGCAGTACCTGCAACAAAGTCTACGCTATCGGCGCTATGAAACGAACAGTCTTCACCGGTCTCGCGCAGTAGTTTATCAATGTTACGTTGCGCCATACAGATTTCCAGCCACCAGCTACCCTGCTCGTCCACGTGTTCGGACAGGACCTGGCCGATCCCGTAGAGGGATGAACGGGTCTTGCCTGCCGTGGGTGGCAAATGCAGCCAACCATGCACCTGGGCACCCTGAAAATGGTCCTTCAGGGCGTCTGCCAGCAGGTCCAGACCGGCCCCGGTGACTGCCGATACCCATACCCTGTTAATGCGGCCATCTTCGGAATATTCAAGCCGCGGCTCGCTGTCCGATAAATCAATCTTGTTGTATACACGGATCTGGGGGATTTCTTCAGCACCGATTTCCTCTAACACCGCATTGACCTGTTCAATATGGGCACTCTTCTCCTTGTCCTGTGCATCAATGACATGTAACAGCAGGTCCGCCTTGCAGGTCTCCTCGAGCGTGGCACGAAAGGCCGCAACCAGTTCATGCGGCAGGTGGCGGATAAATCCCACGGTATCCGCCAGTATCAGTGCACCGACACCTTCTACGTCAATGCGTCTCAGGGTCGGATCGAGTGTTGCGAACAACTGATCGGCTACAAAGGCCTCGGCCCCGGTAAGCGTGTTAAACAGGGTTGATTTACCGGCATTGGTATAACCAACCAGCGACACGGTCGGCACCTCGGCACGCTGGCGTGCACGGCGCCCCTGGTTGCGCTGCTTCTCTACTTTTTCCAGGCGCTTGTTGATCACCCTGATACGGGCATTCAGCAATCGTCGATCGGATTCGAGCTGGGTTTCACCCGGTCCGCGCATACCGATACCGCCCTTCTGACGTTCCAGGTGGGTCCAGCCACGTACCAGCCGGGTGGACATGTGACGCAATTGTGCCAGTTCTACCTGCAGCTTGCCCTCGAATGAGCGTGCGCGCTGGGCAAAGATATCGAGAATCAAACCGGTGCGCGCCACTACACGACAGGAAAACAAACTCTCGAGGTTGCGTTCCTGGCTGGGACTGAGTGCATGATTGAAGATCACCAGGTCGGCATCAAATTGCCTGACCGCTGCATGAATTTCCTCTGCCTTGCCGGAACCAACGAACAACCGGGGTTCCGGCGTGTGACGCGTACCGGTAACCGTGACAACCGGCACGGCCCCGGCAGAACGCACAAGTTCAGTGAATTCCTGCAGATCCTCGCAGTCTTTGCCACCGGGGAAGTTCACATGGACCAGTACGGCCCGCTCACCACTATCAGGGCGTTCGAACAAACAGACACCCCGTTACACAGTTTTGCATATCAGGCATTACCGGGTTGTTCTCCAGCATCATCCTCACTTTCTCCACCCGGAATCCGCACGTTGCGCGCCGGCACCACGGTAGAAATTGCGTGCTTGTACACCATCTGGCTGACCGCGTTCTTCAACAAAACGACAAACTGGTCAAATGATTCGATCTGTCCCTGCAGCTTGATGCCATTGACCAGGTAGATCGATACCGGGACTCTCTCTTTGCGCAGTGCATTCAGAAACGGGTCCTGCAAAGATTGTCCTCTATTCATTTTTATCTCTCCTTTTATTGTCGCATTTGCGACTGTTCTTTTTCCTGACAGACCGTGTGGCCACTTCTACTGTAAGTCCTTCTCTTATATTACTAAATTCTAGCACAATCACACAGCTATTTTGGCTGTTGCAACCAGTCCGTCAAACATTCGACGATTCGGGATTCAGCCAATGGGTCTTCAGAGATATAGCTGAGCATACCCTCCTCGCCCCGCAACCAGGTCAACTGGCGCTTGGCATACTGACGCGTGGCCACTATAGCCTGTTCAACCATCTCGTCATAGCCGATTTTCCCGGCAAGATGCGCCCATACCTGGCGATAACCGACCGCCCGCATGGCAGGAAGTTCAGCTGTCAGGTCACCACGGTCATAGAGCCGGCGGACCTCATCGACGAGGCCGGCAGCCAGCATGGAGCGGAAACGGCTTTCGATGCGCTGGTGCAGCAGGGTCCTGTCATCCGGGACCAGCGCCAGCTTCAGCAGCCGGTAGGGTAAATCACTCGAACGTCCCTGCGCGTGGAACTCGCTAATGGGCAAGCCACTGATTTCATAGACCTCCAGCGCCCGCTGTATGCGCTGCGGGTCAGTTGCATGGATGCGGGCCGCAGCAACCGGGTCAATCCCGGCCAGCCTGGTGTGCAGGGATTCCCAGCCATCGCGTTGCGCCTCGGCTTCCAGCCGCGCCCGGATTTCCGGGTCGGCCGCCGGCATGTCGGACAAACCATGCTGCAGTGCCCGGAAATACAGGAAGGTCCCGCCGACCAGCAAGGGAATACGGCCCTGCGCCGTGATGTCGGCCATCGCCGCCAGCGCATCCTCACGGAACTCCGCCGCCGAGTAGGCTTCGGAGGGGTCACGAATATTGATCAGGCGGTGGGGTGCCACGTCCAGCAGAGCCGCATCCGGCCTGGCCGTACCGATATCCATGCCCCGGTACACCAGTGCTGAATCGACACTGATGATATCCAGTGGAAAGCGCTGCACCAGTTTCACCGCCATGGCTGTCTTGCCGGAGGCGGTGGGGCCCATCAGGAAGATGGCGGGTGGCTTGTTCATGACTGAAATTCTTCTTAAGGTCTTTCCCCCTCTCCCTTCGGGAGAGGGTTGGGGAGAGGGGCTTTAATCAAACAGCTGTGTATCTGCTGATGCGCATGATGAATATCACCTTGTATTTCATAGCTCCAGAACCATAAAAAGACTCCATAATTGATCCCCTCTCCCTGGCCCTCTCCCGAAGGGAGAGGGGATGCACTTATTAAGCTTAAGCGTTTTCAATCACCATGCTGGTGGTCTACTGCCCGCGTAAAAACAGCTTGTCCAGTTCCGGCAGGCTGACCTGCACCCAGGTCGGCCTTCCATGATTACACTGGCCGCTGCGTTCCGTGATTTCCATTTCGCGCAGCAGGGCGTTCATTTCGTCAATCGTCAAACGCCGGTTGGCGCGCACCGAGCCATGACAGGCCATGGTGGAAAAAAGTTCATTGATGCAGTCCTGTACACGCTGACTGCTACCGTGCTCCAGCAGGTCGGACAGTACATCGCGCACCAGTGTCGCGATGTCCGCATCATTTAACAGGGCCGGCACCTGGCGCACCACCACCTGCTCCCGTCCCATGCGGTCAATTTCAAATCCCAGTTCCGCAAACCAGTCCTGCTTTTCCTCGCACACATCGGCTTCCCGCTGACTGACATTCAGACTGACGGGAACCAGCAGGGGCTGGATACGGACGCCCTCGCCCGCTTGCGCTGTTTTCAGGCCTTCATAGGTGATGCGTTCATGGGCCGCGTGCATATCCACCAGCACCAGGCCGTCTGAGTTCTGCGCCAGGATATAGACACCGTGTAACTGGGCCAGCGCAAAGCCAAGCGGAAAGCTGTCACCCGCATCCGTGGCCGCTTCACTGCCAGCCGATATAGTGTCCGACGGATGCAGGGCCGCATAGCGGGCCACCTGATCCTGCACACCGAGGCGCATGCCTGACTGCGACGGTACGCTGCCCTGCGCTGTCTGCACATGCAGTTGCTGCAACGGCCGTGCCGGTAATGGAACTGGCTGGTCGTCTGCCGGCCGTACCCCGGCCAGCGCATCGTGCAGGGTTCGAAACAGGTAGTCATGCACCAGGCGGCCATCACGGAAACGTACTTCATGCTTGGTTGGATGTGCGTTCACATCGACACTGGCCGGATCAATTTCCAGGAACAACACATAGGCCGGGTGACGTCCGTGAAACAGCACATCCTGGTAGGCCTGGCGGATGGCATGCGTAACCAGCTTGTCGCGCACCATGCGGTTATTGACATAGAAAAACTGCAGATCAGCCTGGCTGCGGGAAAAGGTCGGCATGGCCACCCAGCCATGCAGGGACAGGCCGGCAGCCGCATGTTCGATATAGATCGCCTGCTCCATGAAGGCCTTGCCACACAGGTCGGCAACCCGGCGTTGCTGCTGTTCCCGCGTGGTGGCACCAGGCAGCTGAAACACGGTTTTCTGGTTGTGCTGTAACTTCACCGCCACGGGAAAACAGCTCAACGCAATACGCCGCACCACGTTCTCAATATGCTTGAACTCGGTGTTCTCGGTGCGCAGAAACTTGCGTCTTGCCGGTGTATTGAAAAACAGGTCTTTCACATCCACCGTTGTGCCGGGAGTATGGGCGACGGGTTTTGCTGTCACCGCTGCCTCCGAACCGTCGCCGCACAGGCTCCAGCCGGAATCAGCACCGGGGGTACAGGAACTGAGTTGCAGCCGCGATACCGAGGCAATACTCGGCAAGGCCTCACCGCGGAAGCCGAGACTGCCTACCGACTCCAGGTCTTCCAGTGAGGTGATCTTGCTGGTGGCATGGGGTGACAGGGCCAGCGACAATTCATTCTGCTGTATACCTATGCCGTCATCGCGCACCCGGATACGCTGCTTGCCACCCTGCTCGATATCCACCTCGATGGCCTGTGCCCCGGCATCAATGCAGTTTTCCAGCAATTCCTTCACGACGGATGCTGGCCGCTCGATGACCTCACCGGCAGCAATCTGGTTGATCAGATGGGAATCAAGCACCTGGATGGACATTGGTCTGAGACACTGTGCAATGGACAGGTTGCAGATGATACCGCTAAAGGTTTGAGGATTGTAGGAGCGGATCGCATCCGCGATGCACCCTGAACAAACCCCATCGCGCTTGAGAAGCGCTCCTACAAATATTGACACACCTGTAGGAGCGCTTCTCAAGCGCGATTGATTTTCAGGCAGGTTTATCGCGGATGCGATCCGCTCCTGCAATTACAGGCTAACTACCCCGGGAAGGCGGGATACGCAGGGTCTCACCGATACGAAGACGGTCATTTTTCAGGTCGTTATAACCACGCAACCGGGTCAGGCTGACCTGGTGTTGCACGGCAATATGGCTCAGGGTATCGCCATTCTTGACGGTATACTGGCGGGCGACCGGACGAGCTCCAGGTAGCGGGTGCTTGCCAAAATAGTCCCGGATGCCGCGCAACATGGCACGGGCAAGTTTCTGCTGGTGTTTCTTGCTGCGCAGTTTCTTTTCTTCCTGCGGATTGGATATAAAGGCCGTCTCAATCAGGATCGACGGGATATCCGGAGATTTCAGCACCACGAATCCTGCCTGCTGTACGCTGGACTTGTGTGTCTTGCCCACACCCTTGAGTTCACCCAGCATATTGTCCGCCACCTCCAGGCTGGCCTCGATGGTCGCCGTCTGCGACAGGTCAAGCAGCACCTCGGCCAGCAGGCCGTCCTTGTCATCCAGGCTCACGCCACCGGCAAGGTCCGAGTGGTTCTCCTTCACCGCCAGCCAACGGGCCATTTCAGATGTTGCACCCCTGTTTGACAGGACAAAAACAGAGGAACCCCTGGCGCGCCCGTCACGAAAGCCGTCGGCGTGGATTGATATAAACAGATCGGCATTGTATTTGCGGGCCTTGTCGATGCGCTGGCGCAGACCGATATAGTAGTCACCCTTTCTTATCAAAACGGCCCGCATTCCGGGTTCCTTCTCTATCAGGGCTGCGAGTTTTTTTGCAATTGAAAATACGACGTCCTTTTCCTTGGTCCCGCGACGGCCAATTGCACCCGGGTCTTCGCCGCCATGACCGGCATCAATGGCAATGACCAGGTCACGTAATTGATTCTTTCTGTCTGTAACCGTCTTTTTAACGACCGCCTTGCCGGTTGTTTCTGTTTTGTTATAGAGATCGACTACCAGGCGATGGCCATACTGCTGGTTTGGCTTGAGGGTAAAACTTTTTGGACGAATGCCCTGTTTTAAATCCAGTACGATGCGCAATACATCCGGCTTGTACATCGCGGCACGTACACCCTTGATCAAACCCTCATTGACGTCCTTGCTTTTAAGAGAGTCTTGCGCACGGGCACCCGTTACATCGATAACCAGACGCTCCGGGTTATGCAGGGTAAACAGTTGATGTTGCACCGGGCCGCTGGTATCGAATACCACGCGGACATGATCAGGGGCTGTCCAGAAGCGCACGCCTTCGAAATCAACCGGGGCCGCGCTGGCGAGGCCTTGCCCGGCCAACCAGAGACACAACCCTGTAAGCAGATTTCTTATTGGACTAGCCTTCACTCGCTTTCTCCCCAAGGTTTGAAGGGAATATAGCCACAATCTGTAGAAGATTGCAAGAAATACCCTTTACTCTCGTTGGGATAGGGCTGATACCTGTTTAATAATCTAGTTTCTGGCCATAAGCGGGGTAATTTCTCTCCCGCTATCACGCGGGCTGCAGCTTGCTGACAAGATGCTGCCCCGCCGCGGTGGCCGCTTCCAGCGTGACCCGACGGCCCACGTCCAGGTGTTCGATGCTGATCAGCAAATCGGCTGCCGGCAGGACGCCGCTGCCCCGCTCCGGCCACTCCACCAGCAGCAGCGCCTGTTCTTCAAGCAGGTCACGCAGGCCCAGGTCTTCAACTTCACCGGCATCTGAAAGACGATATAAATCAAGATGATAGACCATTCCGAAATCGAACGGATAGGGCTCAATCAAGGTGTAGGTCGGACTCCTGACCCTGCCCGTATGCCCCAGGGCTTGCAGAAAACCACGCGCGAGGGTTGTTTTACCGGCACCCAGATCACCCTTTAAATAGATAATGCCCGCAGCCCGTGATTGCGCCAGCTGCGCGCCAAGGGACTCCATGGCTGCCGCATCTGCGACCTCTATTTTCATTCAAGGCGTACCGGCAGATTTTATGACTGGATTCATGACACTACGAATTTCCGCGATCACGTCACCGGCCATCATGCCGCGTTCGCCCTGCCTTGCGGCCCGGTCTCCGGCCGTTGCATGGACGCATACCCCGGCCACGGCAGCCTCCGCAACTGCCAGGCCCTGTGCAATCAATCCGCCAATGACGCCACTCAACACATCCCCCATACCCGCCGTTGCCATGCCGGGATTACCGTTCGCACAAACCGACACGTAACGAACACCGCTAGCGACAAGCGTACCCGCACCTTTCAGGACAATGCTGCCGCCATAGTGTTCTTGCAGCGCCGTTATTGCAGCAAAACGGTCTGCCTCTATTTCACGGGTAGTCAGCGCCAACAGGCGCCCCGCTTCACCCGGGTGCGGCGTCAATACACAGTTACCACACGGCACAGGCTCCCTCGCCAGCAGGTTCAGGGCATCGGCATCCAGTACCCGCGGGAGTTTCGATTCCAGTACCGCGGACAGCAGGCCCTGTGCCCAGGCCGTTTGTCCCAGCCCCGGTCCCGCAACAATCACCGTGGCGCCTTGCATCAGGTCTATGAGGTCCAGCGGGGTGGCAACCGCGTGGACCATCAGTTCCGGGCAGGCCGCTGCGATGACAGTCGCATGCTCCACGTGTGTTGCGAGACTGACCAGCCCGGCACCGCTGCGCAATGCCGCCTCACCCGCCAACCGGGCCGCGCCTGCCATGCCCGGACCACCTCCCAGCACCAGTACATGGCCAAAATCTCCCTTGTGCGCAGCGCGTGGCCTTTGATCGGCAAGCCGCCCGAGCACCGGCTGCTCGACCAGCCTGCAGTCGGTTGCACACTGCGCATAAACGCTGGCAGGCACATCGAGATCCGTAAAACTCACCCTGCCGGTAAAGTCCTTGCCCTGCCCTGTATACAGGCCCCGCTTGCGCCCGATAAAGGTAACGGTTTCCACGGCATGGACGGCAACGCCCGGCACCGCCCCACTGTCGGCATCCAGGCCAGTGGGGATATCGACCGCCAGCACCGGAATGCCCGTGGCATTGATCGCGACAACGGCATCATGCCAGGCACCTTCGAGCGCCTGTTGCAGGCCGGTGCCCAGCAGGGCATCAATAATTACATCGGCGCCTGCCAGGGCATCCGCGGCAAACGCCGCTATCGTTCCCCCGGCCTCGACAAAATCGGTACGCGCCGTCAGCGCATCTCCCTTGATGCGCTCCGCATCACCCATTTGCAGCAGACGTACCTGCAAACCGGCAGCCCGTGCAAGCCGGGCCACGACAAAACCATCACCGCCATTGTTGCCGGTGCCACAAACCACCACGACAGAACGCGCACCAGGCCAGCAGGTCTGCAGGCGTTGCCAGCAGGCCTCACCCGCGCGGCTCATCAGGGTATAACCCGGGATAGCGGCCTCCTCAATGGCCAGACGGTCCAGTTCACGGACCTGTTCGGCCGTGTACAGGGAAACACCCTGTGATTCGGAATCATTGATGTTCATCGGTTTCCTGTAATACGTGTATTCTGTTAGCACTTGCCTGTCGGCACACCGTCAACATACCGTGAAGCACACGCTAAAATCCAGTACCGCATGAGCGACCAAACAGAACAACCCGACCCGAACCTGGATTACCCGGCGCTGGCGCAATCTATAAGGCACTGGGCCATGGAACTCGGCTTCCAGCAACTCGGCATTGCTGACACGGAGCTTGCCGACGACGAAGCACATTTATTGCAGTGGCTAAAGACAGGCAACCATGGCGAGATGCACTACATGGAACGCCATGGCACCCGCCGCAGCCGCCCGGATGAACTGGTACCCGGGACAATCCGGGTTATTTCCGTGCGCATGAATTACTGGCCAGCGGATGCCCGGGACGCCGACGCTGTCCTGCAGGATCCTGCGCTGGCCTACCTGTCCCGTTATGCACTGGGGCGTGACTACCACAAGATGATGCGCAAACGGCTGCAAAAGCTGGCAGACAGGATTGCCGCACAGACGGGGCCATTTGGTTACCGTGTTTTTACAGACAGTGCGCCGGTACTTGAAAAGGCGCTGGCGCAGAAGGCCGGGCTTGGCTGGATCGGCAAACATACCAACCTCATCAATGAACAGGCCGGTTCCTGGTTTTTTCTTGGCGAGCTGTACACCAACCTGCCGCTACCGGCCGACAGCAGCGCCGTGAACCACTGCGGCAGCTGCCAGGCCTGCATCGATGCCTGTCCGACCAAAGCTATTGTTGCACCCTATAAACTCGATGCACGCCTCTGCATCTCCTATCTCACCATCGAGTTGCGTGGTTCAATCCCCGTGGAGTTACGCCCGCTGATTGGAAACCGGGTTTATGGCTGTGATGATTGCCAGCTGGTCTGCCCCTGGAACCGTTTTTCAAGTCCCACCGGCGAGACCGATTTTCATCCGCGCCACAGGCTTGATTCCGACAGCCTGGTCCATTTGTTCGCGTGGGAGCAGGATGACTTTGAACGCAATACCCGGGGCAGCGCCATCTACCGCATCGGCCATGAATGCTGGCTGCGGAATATTGCCGTGGGGCTGGGAAATGCGCCAACCACGGACAAGGTGGTCGCGGCATTACAAGCTCGAAAAAACTATGATTCGGGACTGGTGCGGGAACATGTTACATGGGCGTTAAAACAACATGGCCGGGGATAATCATCGCGCTTGAGAAGCGCTCCTACAGTCAATAGACATACCCGGATATGACCCTTCGCGCTTGAGAAGCGCTCCTACAATGCCACATCAACCTGTAGGAGCGCTTCTCAAGCGCGAAGGGTTTAATTCAATTTAGCGCTTTTCTTTAATGGCCAGCCCTGCTTCATACAAGCGGTTCTTCGGCAGACCGGTGATCTTTGCCGCCAGTGATGCTGCCTGCTTCAGCGGCAACTCGGCCAAAAGTATGGTTAACACCTGTTCAACCGTTGCGTCGATATCGGAATTACGCGCCGGTGCACCCTGCAGGATCACGACAAATTCCCCTTTTTGCTGGTTACTGTCTGCCTGCACCCAGTTTACAAGCTCTGCAAGGCTACCCCCCCTGATCGTTTCAAAGGTCTTGGTGAGCTCCCTTGCAACCGTGGCCTGCCGCTCACTGCCCATGTTTTCAGCCATATCCGCCAGGGATTCACAGATGCGGTGGCTGGACTCGTAAAACACCAGCGTGCGTTTCTCGCTCGCCAGTTCAGACAGGCGCTGCTTGCGCGCTGCCGAACGTGCCGGCAGGAATCCCTCGAACACGAAACGGTCCGTTGGCAGGCCGGCCACTGACAGGGCCGCAATGCAGGCACTCGGCCCCGGCAGGGGAACCACGCGGATGCCGGCCTGGCGTGCAGCCCGCACCAGGTAAAAGCCGGGATCACTGATCAGGGGTGTACCGGCATCGGAAACCAGCGCCACATCATCGCCAGCGAGCAGCATCCTGAGCAGCTTTTCGGTAGCAAACTGTTCATTATGTTCATGCAAGGCAAACAGGCGGGCTTCGATCCCGTAATGCGCCAGCAACTTGCGGCTATGGCGGGTGTCTTCCGCTGCAATCAGTGGAACGGCCTTCAATACCTGCAGCGCCCGCCGGGAGATATCATCGAGGTTACCGATCGGCGTTGCCACGATATACAGCACGCCAGGCTTGTCACGGGTTTTGTCCATAGGGTGTAAATCCTGGCAAAATATTCATCTACGGCGGGAATGGTGGACGCAATAACGGCTTTTCAGTAGAGTCCCTGTTAATTACCTGACACAGTACCTTCAAACGATGCCCGTATCCACACGCCAGACTGCAAGCAGAAATGCAGTAATCCTGTTCCTGCTTGTTACCCTGTTACAGGCCTGTACCAGCACCCCTCACGAGCCCGCCGCCAGGAGCCCCCTGCAGCAACAGGCAGAGCTACTTGAAGCCCGGGGTGATTTCCAGGGGGCTGCGCGGCTTTATCTTGATGCAGCTGCGCACGCTACCGGCAATGAAAAACACGCCCTTGAGCTGGAAGCTGCCGGCAGCCTGATTCTTGGTGCAGACTATGCGGGCGCCAGGGAAATCCTCGAGGCCCTTCCGCTCACCCGGCTCAACCAGCCTAACCTGCAACATTATGACATCAACCGGGCAGAGATCGCGGTACGAGAACAACACCCCGACAAGGCACTGGCAATCCTGCAGGTTATCCCCCTGAGCGGACCCTTTGTCGGGGATATACACCGGCTGCGTGCCGAGGCCTATCTTCAGAACAAGCAGTTTTTCTCAAGCGCCCGTGAAAGAATTCAGCTTGACCCGCTGTTAACCGACCCGGAAAAACAGCTGGAAAACGAGTTCCTGATATGGACGACCCTGAACAATCTGACGGATAGTGAACTGCAAACCCTGCGCCGTGCACCCCCGCCCGATCCGGTCAGTGGCTGGATCGAACTGGTAGAACTGTCGCGCCTGTACCTGCAACAGCCGGACGCCCTGAAAGAAGTCACCCCGCACTGGCAAAAGCGTTACCCGGACCACCTGGCCAACCTGCGTTTTATTGATCAGTTACTGGACACCATGCGGGTAGCAGGTCAGCCCCCTGCAAACCTGGCACTGCTATTGCCACTGAAGGGCAGCTTCTCTGATGCAGCCAATGCCATACGTGACGGACTGTTCGCCGCCTACTATGACTCCCCCGACTCGGCCATGCACCCGCAACTGCGCCTCTACGATACCGGCAACACCGCGGAAACTGCCCTGGCTGCCTATCAACAGGCCGTGTCCGAAGGCGCACAATTTGCCATTGGCCCGCTGCGCAAGGAGGCGGTACAGGCCATTGCCATGCAGGAAGAACTGCCGGTACCGATTCTCGCGCTGAACCATGTACAGGGAGAGCCACCCATCAGCAGCGAACTCTACCAGTTTGGACTGCCTCCTGAAGACGAGGCGCGTGAAGTGGCCCGCATGGCCTGGCGGGATGGCCATCGCCGCAGCATCGCCATGATCCCGGCCAATGACTGGGGCGAACGCGTCTTTGTAGCCTTTGTAGCCGAGTGGCAGACCCTCGGCGGTGAAATACTCGAGGTGCAACGCTATGACACAAAACAGACTGACCACGGCGACAGCATAAGCACCTCGCTTAACCTGAACAGCAGCAAGGCAAGACGAAAACAGGTTTCCAGCCTGCTCGGTGAGAAGCTGGAGTTTGAACCGCGCCGCCGGCAGGATGTCGATTTTGTGTTCCTGCTTGCCTCGCCCCGGCAGGCCCGCCTGATTCGGCCACAGCTGAGCTTTTACCGTGCGTCCACGGTTCCCGTCTATTCAACCTCACAGGTGTTTACAGGCAAGCCCGACAAGGAAAAAGACATCGACCTGAACGGCATCATCTTTTGTGATATGCCCTGGACGCTGGAACAGAACAGCAACTGGGAGCACCTGCAGCAGGCTATCAACGAGTACTGGCCGGACAATGCCAACCGTTACAAACGGCTCTATGCCCTGGGTATCGATGCCTACCGGATCATCCCCTATCTCAGCCCGCTGGGCAGCAATATGTTCGGCGCCTATCATGGCGTCAGCGGCAATCTTTCCCTCGACAGCCAGGGTCAGATCAACCGGACCCTGCGCTGCGCAAAATTTCACAGGGGACTGCCGGTCCTGCTGGAGCCGGTCGCCGAAACAAGTATCGATATGACCCCCTGAACATGAGCGCGATAAATACCGGCAAGGATGCCGAGGCCCGTGCCTGCTGCTACCTGCAGGCGCAGGGTCTGCAGCTTGTACAGCGCAACTACCATAGCCGGCGCGGGGAAATTGACCTGATCATGCAGGATAAAGACAGCCTGGTCTTTATTGAGGTACGATACCGCCGCCAGTCACGTTTCGGCTCTGCCGCGGAAAGCGTGAACCGGCATAAACAGTCAAAACTGGTTGCCTGTGCGAGCCATTATATACAGACCAATCCGGAGCTTGCCCGGCAGGCCTGCCGCTTTGATGTAGTATCAATAGACGGAAACATGAACAGCATCGATTGGATAAAAAATGCTTTTGACGCCTGGAATTAGCCCATGAGTAAACAGGACAAAATTGCGCGCGTAAAACAGCATTTCAAAGCGAGCATCGAGACCAAGCAACAGGCCATGGAGGCCCTCTCGCCATCGATTGTCAGCGCCGCAGAAATGATCTGCCGGTCGCTGGATAAAGGCGGCAAGGTGCTGAGCTGCGGCAACGGTGGTTCTGCCGGCGATGCGCAGCACTTCTCATCGGAAATGCTGAATCGCTTTGAAAAGCAACGTCCCGGCCTGGCCGCAATCGCCCTGACGACCGACAGTTCCACGCTGACGTCAATCGCCAATGACTATGACTACAGCCGGGTATTTTCCAGGCAGGTAGAAGCACTGGGAAAAAGCAACGACATACTGCTTGCCATATCAACCAGTGGTAACTCGGAAAATGTACTGCAAGCCGTAAAAACAGCCCAGGCGCAGCAACTCGGGGTCATTGCATTAAGTGGCCACGATGGCGGAAAACTCTCAGCCCTGTTAAATGAACAGGCTATCGAAATCTGCGTAGCGGCCAGCTCGACGGCACGCGTACAGGAAGTCCATCTACTGGTCATTCACTGCATCTGTGACCTGATTGACCAGCAATTTGCACCACAGGAGTAACACGGATCAAATGAATATGCTCAAGGTATTACTTGCTGCTTTAATAACAACCCTCCTGCTGAATGGCTGTACTGCTGCTGTTGTCGGCGGCGCCACGGTCACCGGCGTGAACATGGCCCACGACCGGCGTACGGCAGGCAGCTATGTCGAGGATGAAAGCATCGAGTTAAAGGCAGGCGCTGCGATACGCAAGGAAAAAGAACTGAGCAAGCAGATTCATATCAACATCATCAGCATCAACGGCATTGTCCTGCTGGTTGGCCAGGCACCGACCGAGGCCATGCGGCAGCAGGCAGGCTCCATCACCCAGGGAATCGAGAAAGTACGACTGGTGCACAATGAGATGACAGTAGCCGAACCCAACTCCATGAAGCAACGCAGCAGTGACTCGTACATAACCACCAAGGTGAAGGCCAGCCTGTTCGGCGTCAAGGGACAGGAGGATTTT
>Ga0209271_10000204_pt1 | contig 20436 bp, 16 predicted proteins | sample tdAd002_FD_187123 | JGI IMG/M metagenome (GOLD analysis project Ga0209271, IMG submission 187123) | Marine sediment microbial communities from the Atlantic coast under amendment with organic carbon and nitrate - tdAd00.2 (SPAdes)... | ecosystem: Environmental > Aquatic > Marine > Coastal >... | reverse complement strand
GCCTCCGAGCACGCTGATTTTAACCAGGGCGACCGGGTCATATTGAATGGCTTCGGTGTTGGCGAAGGACATTCGGGCGGCTTTGCGCAAAAGGCGCGCGTCAGCGGCGACTGGCTGGTGCCTGTACCTGAGGGTCTGGATACACGCCATGCCATGGCAATCGGTACCGCGGGTTATACCGCCATGTTGAGCGTGATGGCGCTGGAAAATCATGGTATCGAACCCGATGGCGGTAATATTTTGGTCACCGGGGCCTCGGGTGGGGTTGGTAGTGTAGCGCTTGCAATACTAAGCAAGCTGGGATATCGCGTGGTGGCGACTACCGGGCGCATGAACGAAAAAGAATTTTTGCTGGGCCTCGGAGCTGCGGAAGTAGTTGATCGTGCCGGCTTCGCCGAAAAGGCCCGTCCGCTCGGCAAGGAACTGTGGAGCGGCGCGATCGACGTTGCCGGCGGTAACACGCTGGCTAATGTGCTAAGTCAGCTAAAGTATGGTGGCGCTGCGGCAATATGCGGTCTGGCTGAATCGATGAGCCTGCCGACTACCGTTGCTCCGTTTATTTTGCGTGGTATCTCGATGTATGGTATCGATTCGGTTAATGCGTCGATCGCGAAACGCAAAATCGCCTGGGAACGGCTGGCTGCCGATCTTGACCTGACGCTGCTCGACGACTTGTCCTTTGATCTTGGCTTCACCGATTTACCGCAAGCTGCGATAGATATACTGGATGGGAAAATCAGGGGCAGGGCAGTTGTTAAGCTACCGGATTAAAAAAGCTCAGATCTATCTTAAGCTCAAATCTGTCCCCTTTTATCTTTATCCAGTCTAAACATGGAACGTAGATACGGCTACGGCGTAACGCTGGTCATCATAGGCGGTTTATTTCTCAGTACTTCGGGCATTCTGATACGCAACATCGAGACCGCCAGCGGCTGGCAGATCCTGTTTTACCGTGGCTTAACCTTTTCCCTGACCCTGTTTTTGCTGCTACTGCTGCGTTATCGCACCGGTATCGTTACCGCTTTCAGGGCAATCGGTAAACCCGGTCTGTGGGCGGCATTGGTGCTTGGGCTCGGTTCGATCTGCTATATCTTCGCCATCCTGCTGACCACGGTCGCAAACGCAGTGTTTATCATTGGCGCGGCTCCGCTGGCGACTGCGTTCGTGGCCTGGCTGGTGTTAGGCGAGAGAACTTCTCGATTCGGTATTATCGCGATGCTGGTATCACTCACCGGGATCGGTCTCATGTTCGCCGATGGTCTGCTTGAAGGGCGTTGGGCAGGCAATGTTGCAGCACTCGGCGTGGTCGCATCCTTTGTAGTCTTTCTGTTGATTGTTCGTGGTAAACGTAGCACCGATATGCTGCCGGCGACATGTCTCAGCGGTATTGTCATGGCTGGAGTAGCGGCATTATTCCTCAAGTCTTTCGTCATTTCCAATCACGACCTGGTGATCGCAATCCTCATGGGCTGCCTGCAGTTTGGTATCGGCTTCTGGTGTTTTACCGTCGCCTCGCGTTACATCATGGCTTCTGAAGTCGCATTGTTTTCACTGACGGAATCGATTCTCGGGCCGATCTGGGTCTGGATCGGAGTTGGTGAAAAACCCAGCTGGCTAACCCTGGTGGGCAGCGCGGTGGTGCTGGTCAGCGTGGTTGCCTATTGTGTTAACGGTATCCGCAGCGAAAGGCGGATGCTGCGACTTCAGTCAAACTCGAGCTGACTGCCGATACGTATATTTGCCCCGACAGGATCGCTCAGAATACTCCCTGCTTTTGCAGGCAATAACAGGGGGTGTAGGTTTTCCCCGGCACTTTCATGCGTTGCTGATCGACGAATGAATGCAGTAATTCATCCATCGACTGCATGATGTTCTGTTCTCCGGTGATTTTAAAAGGGCCATGCTGTTCGATTCTCTGAATACCCTCGGCCTTGACGTTTCCGGCGACAATTGCCGAAAAAGCGCGTCGCAAATCAGCAGCCAGTAAATGTAATGGTTGGTCGCGGATGATATTGAGTGCGGCGACGCTTTCATGGTCCGGATCGAATGGTTGTTGAAACTGGTGATCGATGTTCAAAATCCAGTTGAAGTAGTAGGCATCGGCGTGTTCGCGTCTGAAATTACGTACCGATTCCAGCCCGGCGGCCATTTCACGTGCTACTTTGACTGGATTGTCGATAATGATGGTGTAGTGCTCCTGCGCTTCCTTGCCGAGAGTCAGTTTGATGAACTCATCGATTTGCCGGAAATAATCACTCGAGCCGGCCGGGCCCGTCAGAATCAACGGGAACGGGATATGCCGATTTTCCGGATTCAACAGGATGCCGAGGATAAACAGGATTTCTTCGGTGGTGCCGACACCACCGGGAAACACGATGATACCGTGACCGCTACGCACGAAAGCTTCGAGGCGTTTTTCGATATCGGGCAGGATCACCAGTTCGTTGACAATCGGGTTGGGGGATTCAGCGGCGATGATGCCGGGCTCGGTCAGGCCGACGTAGCGGCCGCGGTCGATGCGCTGCTTGTTGTGCCCGATTGCAGCTCCTTTCATCGGGGCCTTCATTGCGCCGGGACCGCAACCGGTACAGATGTCCAGCTTACGCAGTCCGAGTTGGTAGCCCACATCCTTGCAGTAATCGTATTCAACCCGGCCAATCGAGTGCCCGCCCCAGCAAACCACCAGGTTGGGCTCGGTTTCCGCAACCAGCACCCGTGCGTTGCGCAGGATGTGAAACACCACGTTGGTAATACCTTCACTGCTGTTGGTATCGAAAATCTGGTTGGACGCTATCTTGTTTTTTACATACGAGATGTCACGCAGTACCGCGAACAACTGCTCCTGGATGCCGGTCATGACCTTTCCGTCGACAAATGCGCTTTCAGGTGCATTTTCGATTTCGAGTTTGACCCCTCGTTCCTGCTGTATCACGCGAATTTCGAAATCCCGATATTGCGCCAGTACTTCGCGTGCATCGTCAGTAGTGCTGTCTACATTTAACACCGCGAGTGAGCAACGGCGGAAGGTTTCATAGAGGCCATCGTCCTGGTTACCCTGCTTGAGTTGACTTACTTCGAGCTGCGACAGGATGTCCATCTTGCCGTGCGGCGTAAGGCGAGTGATTTCGGTTTTTTCAGGCATCATTCAAGAAATTGGAATTTGTTCTATAGTATAGTGCAGCAGCAAGGAGAATCATGACATGAGTGACCAATTATTCGAAGTCGCATTTTCCGGCCAAATCAGTGACGGCGCGAACCTGGACGAAGTTAAAGTCAGGGTCGGTGAAATGTTCAAGGCCGATGATGCCAAGCTGGCGCAACTGTTTTCCGGCAAACGCATCGTAATCAAGAAAAACATTGATCAGGCCACCGCGGCCAAGTACGAGACCGCACTTAATCGCGCTGGAGCCGAATGCGAAGTAAATCCACTGGACGGGGTATCGCCTGCCGCCGCGGCTCCTGTTGCTGCGCCGGCTGAATCTAACGCTGCTACCACGCCATCGTCAACGCAATACGAGACGGCTTTTAACGGTGAAGTTGAACCACCCCCGCAAACCGATCCGCTTGGAATTAGCGGTGATCAAATCGAAGACCTCGCGGTATCCATCGCACCGGTTGGTAGCGAGTTGCAGGATGTTCACGCAGAACCCGAAGAACCCCAGATCGACATAGCCGGTCTGGATATCGCGCCGGTTGGTAGCGATATTGGGGCCACCAAAAAAGACCCTGAACCACCGCCGCCTGATACTTCCGGCATCACCATGGCCGATTGATTACCGGGTGGCTTCGAGGGGGTCAGAGCAAAAATTCCGGAACTACCGCGGTAACAGGTAAATGGTTGGCGAAATTTTTGGTCTGACCCCCGAGTTTCGCAAGCCTGAACCTTCGAAATTATTCTAGAGCATTTCGGAAGCGTAATCTGCGAGGCGCGAGCGTTCGACATTCATCAAGGTGACATGCCCGCTGTGCTCCCAGTGTTTGAATCGATCAACTACGTAAGTCATACCCGAGGTGGTCTCGGTCAGGTAAGGGGTGTCTATTTGCTTGAGGTTGCCGAGACATACGATCTTGGTGCCGGTGCCGCTGCGGGTAACCAGGGTTTTCATTTGCTTCGAGGTCAGGTTTTGCGCTTCGTCGATAATGATGTACTTGTTTTGAAAAGTACGCCCACGCATGAAATTGAGTGAGCGGATCTTGATACGATTGCGCAGTAAATCATTAGTCGCGGCCTGTTCCCAGGAATCTTTCTGATCGCTGCCGGTGAGTACTTCCATGTTATCCATCAGCGCACCCATCCACGGAGTCATCTTTTCTTCCTCGGTGCCGGGCAGAAACCCGATGTCTTCACCGATCGGGATAGTCACGCGGGTCATGATGATTTCTTTGTATAGCCCCTGATCCAGCGTCTGCGTCAAACCTGCCGCCAAAGCTAGCAGGGTCTTGCCGGTGCCGGCGCTGCCCGACAACGTAACGAAATCGATTTCCGGGTCCATTAACAGGTTCAAGGCAAAATTCTGTTCACGATTACGCGCGGTAACTCCCCACACCGAATGCCGTTGACCGTAATAATTCTGACAAACTTCAATCAGGAAACCGGTTTCATTCTTCTTGCGGACTATAGCTTCGAATTCAGCGTTGATATAAACGAACTGATTTGGATACCATTCTTCGCCGTTGAGACTTCCGACTTCATAGTAAGCCTTGCCTTCCTCCTGCCAGCTTTCGATCTGCTTGCCATGGGCTTCCCAGAAGTCTTCGGCGAGCTGGCAGGAACCGCTGAACAGCAGGTCGAGGTCATCGACTACCCGATCATTGGCATAGTCTTCGGTTTTGATACCGAGGATGGTCGCCTTGATACGCAGGTTAATGTCTTTGGATATGAGGATGATTTCGTGATCTTTGACCTGGTCCTTGAGCGCGATGATCGTATTCAGAATCGAATTGTCGTTCTTATTGCCGGGTAGCGATTCCGGTATATTGGAAGTGTGTGCCTCGGTCTGGAAAAACAGGCGTCCATTGCACTTGAAGGGTTCTTCTGCCGCACTGAATTTGTTTAATTGCAAACCCTCTTCGATGACGACTTCTTTTTGCGCGGTCAGCAATTCGTCGATGAAGCGATTGGTCTGACGTACATTGCGCGCAACCTCGGAGACTCCGAGCTTGGCGTTATCCAGTTCTTCGAGCACTGTCATCGGCAGATAGACATGATGTTCCTGGAACCTGAAAAGAGCCGAAGGATCGTGCATCAGGACGTTGGTATCGAGCACAAATATTTTTGCTGCATTGCCGGAATCGGCGATTACTACGGGTGACATATAACAAACTCTAAGGTGACGATTAATGGTAATTCAATCGCATTCAACATGCACATGATTTGTGTCAAAAAATTTAACGCCGTTGTGCGTGATTAACCATCTGCAGGATTTGCGTGAATACAGTGTTACTCAGCGATTCACTCAGGTCGATTGCGAGGCAATGTCGATAGTATGGTGTCAGGCTCAGGCCAACGCCGATACCATAAATTTCAATGCTGTTATGGCGGTCAAATTTCCCAACCGTATTCTTCAGGTGGTTATCGAGATAAAACTCGTCGTTGGCAAGATTGGTTGCGCTGTCCATCGGGCTACCGTCTGATATGACGAACAAGATTCGCCGAGCCGCGTCTCGCTGCACCATTCGGGTGCAGGCCCACTCTACGGCCTCACCGTCGAAGCCTTCGCGGAAATACGGGGTTTTCAACAGGGCAGCGATGCTACGTCGTGATTTGCGCCAGCTGTCGGTTGCGGTTTTGAATAGCAGGTGGCTGCGTTCGTTCAAACGTCCCGGATTGGCGGGGCGACCCTGCGCTTGCCATTGCTGGTAGACTTTGCCGCCATTCCAGTCGCCAGTAGTAAAGCCAAGAATTTCACTCGCGATTTCTGCCTGGTCGAGGGCGCGTGCAAAAATATCGACCAGCATCGCGACATACTCGATTGATTGCTTCATCGAACCCGAACAATCGATCAGAAACGAAACCATGCAGTCGTTTTTAAAGCGATACTGGTCCTTGCGAAACAATCGCCGCTCACGTGGCGTGGCGATAACCTGGGTCAGCCGACGACCATCGATCAAGCCTTCCTCTTCACCAAATAACCAGCCATCGCGCCGTGGCGTAGCGAGCAGTTGCGAGATTTGCCGGGCAAGTCGCGACACATTGATTCCCTGGTGAAATATCTGCGCATCGAGCTGCTCGCGAAACTCGCGTAACTCGGTGCCGCGAATCCTGGATGCGGCCCAGATTTCGCGGTCAAATTCCTGGTTATACACCTGGTAAACCTGGTTTTGTTCCGCCAGCACCTTGCTGCTGCCGGTGACAATAGTGGCAATGTTCGAATCTTCTGCGTCATCCGAAAAATCAAGCGCAAGGGTTATCCGGGACAATGCCTTCTCGTTATCAACAGTGGTCGACGGCTTGCCCGCTTGTTGCGGCAAGGCCAGGGATTCATCGATGATCTTTGCGATCGTCAACGCGTGCTCGGCATAGCTAGCCTGGTTTTCGCGATCGCGGCGCAAGCCGGCGAGTTCTGCACCGATTTCCCCGACAATGCGTCCCCGAGTTACTTCGATCAGGTCATCAGTTTGTTCGAGGGTCGGGTAGCCGCTCAGGCGCGACCAGGAGATTTGAGCGATGGTGTAAATCAGCAAGCCAAGATCGCTTTCGGCGTGGCCATCCTGATAAAACCGCAGCGACCAGTCGCGAAAACGCCGATACAGGTTGCTGCGAATACCGGGGTGCGTGGCATCGACCAGGGTTTCGACGCGTAACTGCTCCAGCAGGTCGAAGATCAGGCGCTGCAATGGTGATTCGGGCGCCAGTTGTCGATGCAGCTTCGCATCGCTATGCAGTAAGCGCATGGCAACCCCATCAGCGGCTCCGCGATGCGCTTCGAAACCGTCGCGCAACGGATCGGGCGTGCTATGCGGTGCACCGCTATGCACGCGTTGGCCAGCGAGAAACAATGAGCGCCCGCGGTGGCGCAGTTCGCGCAATCCGGTTAGTGCGCGAATCGACGCGCCACAGAGTTCGGCAACCTGTTGCTGCTGTTTCTGACTGGGGGGGTTATTCGTTTCCACGCTCCACCATGTGCAGGTAAGAATCATCGAGTTCGTCGTCGAAACAGCGTTGGAAGTACTCGGCGATAATGGGGTGTTCGTCCTCTTCGCATTTATTCAGAAAGGATAGTTTAAAGGCGAGCACGTGATCATCGAATATGAGGGTATTTTCAGCCCAGGAAATAACCGTTCGCGGCGACATCAGGGTAGACAGGTCACCGACTACGAAACCCTCGCGGGTCATGGCCGCCATCGCCACCATCGAGCGCAGCAGGCGTTGTTGTTGCACGCTGTTAAACTCGGGTACGCGTGCCCGTACGATAGTCATTTCTTCTTCGCTGGAAAGGTAGTTAAGAGTCGCGACTATATTCCAGCGGTCGATCTGACCGTGATTGAGCAGCTGGGTGCCATGATACAGGCCGTTGGTGTTGCCCAACCCAACCGTGTTCGCGGTGGCAAACAGACGGAAGTAAGGATGAGGTGTTAACACCCGATTCTGATCGATCAGGGTGAATTTACCGTCACGTTCCAGCAGACGCTGGATAACAAACATGACGTCGGGGCGACCTGCGTCGTATTCGTCGAAGATCAGCGCAATTGGACGTTGCAATGACCAGGGTACGATACCTTCCTGGAATTCGGTTACCTGGCGATCTTCTCGAATCACAATCGTATCCTTGCCAACCAGGTCGAGTCGACTGATATGACCATCGAGATTCACGCGTATACAGGGCCAGTTCAGACGCGCGGCTACCTGCTCTATATGAGTCGATTTACCGGTACCGTGCAAGCCTTGCAGCATAACTCGGCGGTTATGGGTGAAGCCGGCCAGAATCGCGAGCGTCGCTTCGGCATTAAAATGGTAGCCCTGATCGACATCCGGCACCATGTCGCTGCGTTCGGCAAAGGCCGGTACCTGCAAGTTACTGTCGATAGCAAAAACTTCACGCACCGAAACCCTGCTGTCAGGCTGTTCGGGTATTTCGGATGTCTGCATTACAATTCCTTTGGCGATAGGCGAAAAAGGCTGCAGTATACCGGAATCGCAAAACACAGGATAAGTCCAGATCTTTGGTTTCGACTGGCCACGATCACCATTCCTGCGTAGTATTTCGCCAGTCAGAAATTCAAGCTTGGGGGTATCTATGAATCCATCAGGTCCGCTTGCCGGCTATCGTGTCATTGAGCTGGGGCAGCTATTGGCAGGCCCTTTTGCCGGATGCATGCTGGGTTATTTCGGTGCCGAAGTTATCAAGATCGAACCACCGAATGGTGGCGACCCGATTCGGCGGTGGCGCGAGATGCGTGGCGACACCTCGTTATGGTGGCGTTCGCTGGCGCGCAACAAGAAATCGGTAACGATTGATCTGAAGACCGCGCAGGGTATTGATCTGGTACGCCAATTGATCGATAAAGCGGATGTCGTGATTGAAAACTTCCGTCCCGGCGTGGTCGAAAAGTGGGGCCTCGGCCCGAATGATTTCAGTGACAGTAATCCAGGGCTGGTTTACGCACGTATATCCGGCTATGGTCAGGACGGTCCATATGCAAGTAAACCGGGGTTTGCCTCGGTATGCGAAGGCATGAGTGGTTTTCGTTATGTCAACGGCCATCCGGGGGAAGCGCCGGTACGGCCCAATCTCAGTATTGGTGATACCATTTCGGGCATCCACGCAGCACTCGGAATTGCGCTGGCGCTACTCGAGAAGCAAACCAGTGGTAATGGGCAGGTAGTCGATGTAGCGCTGGTGGAATCAATGTTTAACCTGATGGAGGCAGTGATTCCCGAATTCGATGGAAATGGGGTGGTTCGCGAACCATCGGGCAGTACCGTTACTGGAATCGTGCCGACCAATACTTACCGCTGTAACGATGGTAAATACATTGTGATTGGCGGTAATGGAGACTCGATTTTCCAACGACTGATGGTCGCAGCCGGATATCCTGCGATGGCCGAGGACCCGCGACTGGCATCGAATCCGGGGCGGGTGGAGCATGAAGCTGAAATCGATGCGGTGTTGACGCAATGGTGCGCTGCGCATGACTCGGCTTACCTGCTTGAGCAACTCGATCAGGCGCGTGTGCCGGCCGGACCGATTTATAATGTAGAAGACATGCTCAAGGATGAGCATTTCAACGCACGCGGGTTGTTCGAAACGGTCGAAATTGATGGTCAACCGTTAAAAATCCCGGCGATCGTGCCTAAACTTTCACGCACTCCGGGAAGTACGCGTTGGCCGGGTGGCGAGCTGGGACAGAGCAATAGTGAAGTGCTTGAAGGGCTGCTCGGCCTGGATGCGCAGCAGATGGATGCACTCAGATCTGCCGCAGTGATTGTATAGGCAGTATTAACGGGGAACTTAATCTTGCATGGCTGGTTCATAAATTGGAGGAGAATTAAGAAATGATGCAAAAATTAAACCGCTTACTCATCGTGTTAGCGCTCGCCATTATTTATCTGGCACCAGTCCATGCCGACGGTGGTGACGCCGGAAGCGGCTCGCCGTTAGCGCCTTTTCAGGAACTGATTGATGGTGGCAAATATCAGCAGGCGATCACCGAACTGGATAAAGCCTTGAAAGACGAGCCTGATAATGCGGATTTACTGAACCTGATGGCTTACAGTCAACGTCAGCTGAAGCATTATGATATTGCACTGGAATGCTATCAGAAGGCGTTGCTGATAGACCCTGGGCATAGAGGCGCCAACGAATACCTGGGTGAGCTTTACCTGCAAATCGGGCAGCTGCAGAAGGCGGAGGAACAGCTCCAGGTGTTGGACAAGGAATGTTTTTTCGGCTGCGAAGAATACGATGATCTGGAAGCGGCGATTACCGACTACCGCAAGCAAAACCCGTCCTGAGACGTAAATAGTTCCACTGATGCTTACACAGAGGCGACCGCTGATTCATGCTATGCTGCCGCGGTGATTTATTACCGTGAATTGAAGCTTGATCGAGCCAGCGAATCACGCAAGGATCGACAATGGTTGCAACAACAATGGACGCAACAGCAATGCCGTGTCTTTGTTTTGAAAAACGACAAAAGCCTGATGTACTGGCGTAATCGGGAAACCGAAACGCCACAGGTTGTGCATATCCCGCAAGCCGAAATCACGAACCTGGCCGGTGAGTCAGAACAGCTGGTTTTTCTCGGACTGGACCATAATGGACCATTGTTTGCGCTGGATGTTTCCACCCATCGCGACGAGCTGCTCGAAACCTGTATCGGCGATAACGAGTTTGTCGATTTACGCGATGTCGGCTGGTTACTCGAAGCTCAGCAGGCTGCCCAACTTGCCTACGCGCGCGGTTTGCTTTTCTGGAATCGACATCACCGTTTTTGTGGTACCTGCGCTAGTCCCACCCTCAGTGAAAATGGTGGCCACATGCGCCTTTGTAGCGACAGCAGTTGTGCACGGATGCATTTTCCACGTACCGATCCCGCAGTAATTATGCTGGTTGAAGATCTTTCGGAGCCGGCCAAGCCGCGTTGCCTGTTAGCACGCAATTCACGCTTCCCCAGTCGTATGATGTCAACTCTGGCGGGTTTTGTAGATCCACTGGAGAGCCTGGAAGAAACCGTGGTGCGTGAAGTGTTCGAGGAGTGTGGTATCAGAGTGGGAGAGGTCGAGTACCAGGCTTCGCAACCCTGGCCGTTTCCTTCGTCGATCATGCTCGGCTTCAGGGCCAAAGCCCTGACCCGGGATATCGTAGTCGACGGGTTCGAGATAGAAGAAGCCTACTGGTTCGATGCTGAGCAGTTAAAGGAGTTTGGCGAGTGGGGTGATGACAACGGCCAGTTCTGTTTGCCGCGACGCGACTCGATCGCGCGTTACCTGGTGGAAAGCTGGGTTAAAGAAGTGTTACCGGATTGAGGAATCGGAGTCTGGATTTGACTCCGATTCCTGGTTATTTTCTTCATGCGCATCTTGACTCGTTGTAAAGCGCTTCGTTGACAGCGTCGAGTTGCAGGCCTTGCTGGCCAATTCGAAGGTTTGTAGTCAGATCCAGGATTCCATCCCGGTTACTGTTGCGACGTTGTGCATCGAGCTGTTCCAGGGTCACCTGCCCCAGTTCTACGGCGTATACATCACCTCGCGATAGTCCGATGTCTTTCAGCAAATGGTCATCCAGCTGTACCAGGGTCGTAATCTGACGGCGTTGCCTTGCACGCTCCCGGTAGCTCGAAATTGCGCTTCCAAGTTGGTTTTTGATCTGCTTGTACAGGGCGATAATCGATTTTGATCGAATAGCTCGTCCATGCTGTGCCGCTGCTGCATGGTCGATTTTGCCGCCGTTGTATGACAGCTCGTATCCTGTGTTCGCATCTACTATCGATGCAACTGCGAATTGAAGTAATTTCATTTTAGTAATCCTCATCTGAAAAGTTAATATGTATATTGAGTGTTTGCATAATATAGTGATTGATATGCGCGTAGACAAACGATATATTATCGATTTCATTATAGAAAAACTAACATGAATAGATTGCCGCCTCTGAAATCCCTGCAGGCTTTTGAGTCCGCAGGCCGACATTTGAGTTTTACCGGGGCCGCGCAGGAGCTGAACGTCACTCCAGGGGCGATTAGTCAGCAAATTCGCCTGTTGGAAGAGTTTCTTGAAACAAAACTTTTCAAGCGCATGAACCGGGTCATCGTATTGACTGATAGCGGGCAACTGTTTCTGCCAATGATCAGCGCTGGCTTTGAGCAGTTCAGTGAGGCGGTCGGTTTGCTGCAGCGGACGCGCAGCGATGGACCCCTGACGATTACTTCGGCGGCCTCATTTGTATCGAAATGGTTAATCCCCAGATTATCCAGATTCAAAGCATTGCATCCGCAAATCGATGTGCGTATCGATACTTCCGATCGACTCGTCGATTTCATGCATGAAGACATCGATGTCGGTATCCGCTTTGGTAACGGAGTGTATCCCGAACTGGACACGGTGTTTTTGTTTTCATTCGACCTTATTCCAGTATGCAGCCCCGAACTAATGCGTCACGGTAACGGGTTAAAACGGGTATCTGATCTGAAAAATTTTACCCTGTTGCATAGTAATTACGACGAACTTGATTCAGGCTGGCCGGATTGGGCGATGTGGTTGAAAGTGGTCGATGCGGAGGATGTCGATTCCACCCACGGAATTTATTTCAACCAGTCAGACGTGCTGTTCCAGGCGGCCATGGACGGGCAGGGTGTTGCCCTTGTGGCCAGTGTCATGGCCGACCCGGAGATCGCGGCTGGTAACCTGGTGCAGCCATTTTCTGCGCGCCTGCCGGTGAAAATGAATTATCACCTGGTTACATCACCACACAAGGCGCGCATTGCAAAAGTAGCCGCGTTTCGCGAGTGGTTACTTGCCGAGTCAGCCTTTTTGCGCGAGACGCCAGACTAGCCCTCAGGCCATATTCAGACTAATTGTTCGGCGAGCAGGCTTTCGTCTGCAACTTCAGGACGGTGGTCGGCGGCAAAGAAAGTGTAAACCACCGGTAGCACGAATAGTGTGAACAGCGTGCCGATTGCGAATCCGGTCACGATGGTGATGCCAATCGACTGTCGGCTGGCAGCGCCGGCGCCACTGGCGATAACCAGCGGCATGATACCGATAATGGTCGAAAACGAAGTCATCAGGATCGGGCGCAGGCGGATGGAAGCGGCTTTGATGACGGCGTCGACCGGTGACAGGTTATCGTTTTTCTGCATTTCATTGGCAAATTCGACGATCAGAATTCCATGTTTACTGACCAGGCCAATCAGCGTAATCAAACCAACCTGGCTATAGATATTCATCGATACCTGCCCCAGGAACATCGGGATCAGCGCGCCAAACATGGCCAGCGGTACCGTGGTCAGAATGATAAACGGATCACGCAGGCTTTCGTATTGCGCGGCCAAAACCAGGAAAACCACGATGATCGCAAAACCAAAGGTCAGGGCCAATACCGAACCCTCCTGGATTAGCTGGCGGGATTGCCCCTGGTAGTCGAAGGTATAACCCGCGGGAGCGACTTGCTCGGTTATCTCACGCAGCAACTGTAAGGCCTGGCCCAATGGTATGCCCGGAACCGCATCGATTTTGGCCGCGTTTTGTTGCTGAAACTGCACCAGTTCGCGTGGTACCGAGGTATATTCGATATCGACCAGCGATGAAAGGCTGATTTGCTCGCCGGCTTCGGTATAGACATAGTACTGACCAACGATTTCGGCATTCTGGCGTTCTTCGCTACGTGCCTGCGGAATGATCTTGTAACTGCGTCCCGCGAGGTTGAAACGACTGACATAACCCTCGGCGAGAATCACCCCCAGCGTCTGACCGATCTCACTCATCGAGATACCCATATACTCGGCGCGCTCGCGATCGATGGTGACCCGGATTTCAGGTTTGCTGAAATTGAAATCGCTCTTGATAAAGCGGAATTTGCCGCTTTCACGGGCCTTCTTCAAAACCTGTTGCACTACCCCGTAAAGCTTGTCGTAACTCTGTTGGGTTTTGAGAATAAACTCTACCGGGGTATTACCGCTGGCTCCGGGCAGCGATGGTGGATTGAAGGCAAAGCTCTGCAACCCGGGTTGCTGATTGAGTGCCATCTGAATTTGTGGAATCATCTGCATCGATGACAGGCTGCGCTCATCCCAGGGTTTGAGCAGCATGCCGGCAAAGGAAACCGTTGGCCCGGCAAAGCCATTCGCCATGAAAGAAGACTCATACTCATCTTCGTACTGGCGAAAAATATCGATGTAGGGGGCGGTATACTTGTTCAGGTAGTCGAGGCTACTGTGATCCGGTGCCTGTGAAAAGGTGAAGATAACTCCCTGGTCCTCTTCGGGGGCGAGTTCGTTCTGGATGAACTGGAACATTACCACCAGCATTGCTACCACGCCTATCACGAATAGCACCGTGACCGAGCGTGTTTTCAGTGAACTGGCGAGCATGTTTTCATAACCGCGGTGCAATCTTTCGAAGCGGTCGTTGATATAGCGGGCGTAAGCGTTGTTGGCGATCGTCGGCTTTAACACGCGCGAACACATCATCGGTGACAGAGTTAGTGCGATAATTGTCGAAATGATGATCGTGCCGACCAGCGTGAAGGCGAATTCCTTGAACAATACCCCGGTAAGTCCACCCAGCAGACCGATCGGCGCGTAGACCACGCAGAGCACGATGGTGGTCGCTATCACCGGTTTGGCTATTTCGCGGGCGCCTTGCAGCGCGGCTGTCATCGGGCGCAGACCCTCGCCGATATGCCGGTAAATATTTTCCACCACCAGGATGGCGTCATCCACCAGTAAGCCGATCGCCATTACCATCGCCAGCAACGTCAGCAGATTGATCGAGTAACCCATGATCTGCATGTAAAACAACACCCCGATTATAGACAGCGGAATGGTTACCAGCGGGATCAGGGTGGAACGGAAGGAGCCCAGGAACAGGAAAATCACCACCACCACGATAAGCGACGCCTGTGCCAGGGTAAAAATAACTTCATCGATCGACGCCTGGATGAATTCGGTGGAATCGTAGGCGATGGCAGCATTGAGTCCTGGTGGAAAAGACTTTTTCAGATTTTCCAGTTCGGTGGTTACCAGCTTGATGGTGGTCAGTGGATTGCCGTCGGTCGTACCGTTGATGCCGATATAAATCGACGGCACGTTATCGAACATGACGAGTGAATCGTAGTTTTCGGCACCGAGCTCGATTTCTGCGACATCGCCAAGGCGGACCTTGTTATCGCCTTCGTCCTTGATAATGAAACGCCTGAAGATATCGGGGTCGCCGGTGTCGGTGACCGCGTTGACATCGGTTTGTACCAGCTGTCCACGCGTCTGGCCAGCTGCTGACTGGTAGTTTTCAGCACCGATAGCATTGACGATTTCGGCGGCGGAAACCTTGTGTGCGGACATTTTCACCGGATCCATCCATACCCGCATCGAGTAGGTCTTGCCACCCAGAATTTCAGCCTGTGCAACCCCTTTTACAGTGGACAATGCCGGTTGAATCGTGCGTAGCAGATAATCGGTAACCTCTACGTCAGACAGGGTTTCGCTGTAAAAGCCATAATAAGCGAGGGCGAAACCTTCCGCCGACTGTTTGGCGATGACCGGGTCTTCTGATTCTATCGGTAATTCGCCGCGTATCGAGCCTACCTTGGTGCTGACCTCGGTTAGCGCGATATCGGCATCGACTCCGAGCTTCATGTGCACTTCTACCACCGAAACGCTGTTGCTGCTGCTGGAACGCACGAAATCGATGCCTACGGTGCTCGACACCACCTGCTGCACCGGCGTGCTGATGAAACCCTGAATCAGTTCCGCACTGGCGCCGGGGTAAGCGGTGGTGATGGTAATGACCGAGGTTTCGAGCTCCGGGTACTGGCGCACCTGGGTGTCGAAAAACGCCTGCGCGCCGAGCAGTACGATCATGGTGCTGATCACCAGCGATAGTACCGGGCGTTTGATGAAATAATCGGTCAGCATGAGCGTTTACTGCTGCTCTGCTTTGTATTCGGGCACATCGTCTACAATCGCTACCGGCAAGCTCGGGTAAAGCTTGAGCTGGCCGGCGGTAACCACGATATCACCCGCATCGAGGCCGCTAGTGATGCCGGCGACTCCTTCGCTGCGGTAGGTAACATCGACCTGCCGTGCCGCCAGCCGGTAGTTAGCTTCTGCCTTGCCATCAGCGGTTTCCGCGCGTTCGAGTATGTATACCGCTTCGCCGTAAATGTTGTAAAAAATGGCTGTTTCAGGAACTGTCAAAACCGCTACTTTGCGCTTCGAGCGAACATTCATATCGGCGAACATGCCGGGAGCCAACAGGTGTTTGCGATTATCGACTACCGCTCGAATCGAGATATTGCGCGTACTGGCGTCCAGCTCTGGATTCCAGGTCACGACTTTGGCGCTAAAATTCTCCTTTGGATAGGCACGCACCCTGAATTCGATTGCCTGATCGACGATCAGATCCTTGAAATTGGCTTCGGGCAAGGTGAAATCGAGATACAGCTTTTCGACCGACAATAAGGTTACGATATTAGTACCCGGTGCGACATACTGACCAAGATCAATCTGCCGAATGCCCAATCTGCCTGAAAAAGGTGCATAGATTTGTTTTTTGGCCAAAGCAACCTCGGCAACGCTGATTTGAGCCCTTGAGATATTAACCAGTGACTTCTGCACATCGATATCGTTGCCGGAGGCGTAAGACTTTTCTTTCAGCTTGAGCAAGCGTTGATACTGGCTGTTGTCGGCCTCGTACTGTGCGCGTGCTGATTTCAGGTTTGCCTTTTCGGTACGATTGTCCAGTTCAACCAGTAGTGACCCTGCCTTGATTTCATCACCGGAAGCAAAATTTATTGAGGTGATGATGCCGGACACCTCGGTAGTGATATCCACACCTTGAAATGCCACCAGGTTGCCTATCGCCTTGACCTGGCGTTCCCACTGCTCTTTTTCAGCAGTGGCCACGGTTACGCTAATGGGGGGCGGAGCCTGACTACCCTGTGCAATCTGCTGCTGAATCTGCAGGAATTTTTTATATCCCAGGGCGCCGACCAGGGCGGCCAGCAACAGCACCACCATGAGCAGCCTGAGCCAGAGACGTGGCTTGGATTTGTTTGTCGATTGTGAGGGCACTTTGATTAATTCGGTTGGTAACTGATGCTAGGTGGATGCATGGTCGCGAAATACAAGCGCTAATAGTAATGCTCAGGCAACTATTTTGCAGCCTTGTTTCGGTAATATTGTGTGTGGCTAGAGATTATTAGTTGAGTTATGCCGACATCAACAGAGAAAAGCTATTAATAAGACATATTTAATCTACAGATGCCACTCGGATTCCCCTCGATTAATATTTCAGATATGCCAGCACCCAGTGACGTAGATGCGCCTCATAAATACTCCTTGCATGTCAGCATAATTAGTCGCAGATTATGCCTTAAACTGATGCAACTCAAGTGACGGGTAATGATTATGAATTCTGACAAGCTGGCCCTGGTAACAGGTGGTAATCGTGGTATGGGGCTCGAAACCTGTCGCGAACTGGCTGCGATGGGGTGGCAGGTATTGTTGGCTAGTCGCAGCATGGAGGCTGGCATCGAAGCGGCCCAGTCTCTCGACAGTGATCTGGTAGAGGCGGTCAAGCTCGATGTCACATCAGTGGCCGATATCGAGGCGCTGGCTAAGCACATTGATTCAAGCTACGGTCATCTCGACGTGATCATCAACAATGCCGGAATAATGATCGATGGCGATGCGCATAAATCGACCAGTATCTGTGCCGCTGACATCGACGCAATCGAACAAAGCCTGCGCGTCAATACGATAGCTCCGATCATGCTCATCAACGCCATGCTGCCGCTGATGGAAAGGGTGGCCGATGCCCGTATCGTTAACATCTCCTCGGGCATGGGGCAACTATCGGATATGGGGGGTAACTACCCGGGCTACCGTATTTCCAAAACCGCCCTCAACGCGCTAACGCGTATTTACGCCGCTGAACTCGATGCGGGTAAGTTCAAGATCAATACCCTCTGTCCCGGCTGGGTGCGCACCGACATGGGTGGTGACAATGCCGACCTGTCGGTGGAAGAGGGCGTCGATACCGCAATCTGGCTGGCGACCTCGGCAGACGCGCAACATAGTGGTGGTTACTATCGCAAGCGCGAGTTGATTGACTGGTAGTCAAGCTTTGCTGTTAAACACGCTTGATCAGGATCGACTGCATGGCAAGCTGGGCAAAGCCATGCAGTTTGCCATGGAAACCATTGTTACCGCCGCGCATGTTGATCAGGTAGATACGCTGATCGATATCAGTTTTGCCCACATCGACGCCTGTTTTTACAACGGCCGTGCGCATCTCGATTTCGTCAACTATATGCTCGAACATGGGGCCACGCTGGCTGTGCCCTCGTGGACCAATAATGGTCTGGTGTCGTTGAATGATCTGTCGGTGCGCGATCCGCTCGCGAGCCGGGAAATGGATGAGGCCAGGCAATTGATGCAGGCCTACGTCAAACTGGGTTGTAACCCGGTGTGGACATGCGCGCCTTACCAGTTGCCTGGTCGACCTGAACGGGGTGCGCATATTGTTGCGTCAGAATCGAACGCGGTGAGTTTCTATAACTCGGTAATCGGGGCGCGTAGCAACAAGTACGGTGATTACCTCGACGTCTGTGCGGCGATTGTCGGTCGCGTGCCGCTGAGTAAATTGCATCGTGATCAGGAGCGTGCCGCGCAAGTGCTATTCGACGTCAGCAAAATTGCGTCATCTATCCGTAGCAACGATTTGTTTTACCACCTGCTTGGGCACGCGATCGGACGCAAGTGCGGCAATCTGGTACCGGCTATTCTGGGCCTGGCAGATGATTGCAGTGAAGACGATTTGAAGGCCATCAGCGCAGCTGCCAGTTCCTCGGGTAGTGTTCCGCTATTCCATGCGATCGGGATAACGCCAGAAGCGGCAACACTGGAGATCGCATTTCAGGGGGGCAGAGTCCAGCGAACTATCGAATTGAAGGTAGAGGACTTGCAGCAGGCGCGTGCCGAGTTAGGGCAAAACTCGGAACAGAAACTTTCAGGAATTGCACTCGGAACCCCGCATTTTTCTTATACCGAGTTCAAGCGACTGGTGCAGTTACTCGATGGTCGCGGGCTACGTGCCGGACTGGTTTGTTACCTGACTACCAGCCGTCACGTTTTCGAACTGGCCCGGCAACAGGGCTGGACCGATACATTGCAGCAGGCCGGGATCAAGATCATTACCGACACCTGTACCTATTTCTCGCCTGTGGTAAATGGTCTGCAGGGCAAGATCATGACGAATTCAGCCAAGTGGGCATATTACGCTCCCGGAATGTTGCCGGTCGAGGTTGTCATCGGTAGTCTGAGTGAATGCGTCGAAGCGGCGGTTAGCGGCAAGGTTATACTCGATCAATGGGGATTTAAATGAAACGGAAAATACTCGCCATCGAGGCCAGTGTTTTAGTAACCGGTTCCGCCAATGGTCCGGCATTGGTGCTCGACGACACCTTAAGTTTCTGGGGTGGATTCAACCCGGTTAACGGGGAAATTATCGATGTTCATCACCCTCAATACCAGCAGCTGGTTGGGGGTAGTATATTGTGCATTCCACGCAGCAAGGGCTCCGCGGGTACCCCGGGTGGAATCGCGGAAACATTACGTAATGGCAGCGGCCCGCTTGCTTTTATAATCGGTGATCGCGACGTCAATATCAGTATCGGTACAATGGTGGCTAACCGGTTATACGATCTCAAGATTCCAGTGCTTGAAGTTTCTCTGTCAGAGATGAAACGAATTAACAGCGGCGATCAGTTGACGATCGATCAGCGAGGATTGATATCAGTTAATCCCCAGGCTTGACTGCAACAGGCGATGAAAAGAGGATAACTCGTACTCGCTTCCGCGGCTATCAGGAGCGGCTATCCATCGCTTTTAAAATCATCGACTGGTCGATTTCGCCGACGATATCATCCTTGTCATCGACGACTGCAAGCGGACCATTCGCTGCGATTGCTACATCGATTAGCGAATCCAGCTTGGCGTTCTCCTTAACACGCTGTGCACCATTGGATTTTATCGCTTCCGAGGCTTCACGCATGATCTTGCCGACGCTGAGTACCTTGTAGCGAGGTACGTCCTCGGTGAATTCGCGCACATAGTCGTCTACCGGGTTGGCTACTATTTCTTCCGGTGTGCCGATCTGTACCACGACACCATCCTTCATAATTGCGATGTGATCACCCATCTTGATCGCTTCGAGAAAGTCATGGGTAATAAAGATCATGGTTTTCTGTACTTCCGACTGAATCTTGATGAGTTCATCCTGCATTTCGCGACGGATCAAAGGGTCGAGCGCGCTGAACGGTTCGTCGAAGATCAGGATTTCCGGATCTACCGCCATCGCGCGCGCGAGACCGACCCGTTGCTGCATGCCGCCCGAGAGTTCGCGCGGGTAGTGGTCGGCCCAACCGTCCAGTCCGACTTTATCCAGCACTTCCATCGCCTTCGCCTTGCGTTCTTTCTTGTCCATGCCTCGAATTTCAAGGCCAAAAGAAATATTGTCGATGACCTTGCGGTGAGGGAACAGGCCAAAGTGCTGGAACACCATGCTCATACGAAAGCGGCGTAACTCGGTCAACTGCGCATCGCTATAGGTCATGATGTCTTCACCGTCGATGATCATTTGACCGGCGGTCGGTTCGATCAGCCGCGAAATACAGCGCACCAGTGTCGACTTGCCGCTGCCCGACAGGCCCATGACGACGAAGGTTTCGCCCTTGTTGATTTCAAATGAGACGTCGTTAACACCGATAACATGCCCG
>Ga0209271_10000203_pt1 | contig 20443 bp, 18 predicted proteins | sample tdAd002_FD_187123 | JGI IMG/M metagenome (GOLD analysis project Ga0209271, IMG submission 187123) | Marine sediment microbial communities from the Atlantic coast under amendment with organic carbon and nitrate - tdAd00.2 (SPAdes)... | ecosystem: Environmental > Aquatic > Marine > Coastal >... | reverse complement strand
GGCTGGTAAGGGTGAAATGGTGCGGTAAGAGCGCACCGCGCTTCTGGTAACAGGAGTGGCAAGGTAAACCCCACTCGGAGCAAGACCAAATAGGAAAACTATGACGTGGCCCGCGTCGTTTTCGGGTTGGTTGCTTGAGACTGGAAGGTGACTTTCAGTCCAGATGAATGATTATCCTCGACAGAACCCGGCTTACAGGCTGACTTTCAACCATCACCAGGGGGCGCAATTGATTGCGTCCCCTTTTTTACCATCGAATTATGTGCAAAATCGCACAAAATCCCCGTTAACTTAATGTATTACTTTAACTATTGTTTCTAAGTAGCAGATTTACTTGGCGTATTCTCTTATGCACTCTAAGAAAACAGGCTAAGTTATTGACGTTACTGAAAAAAGACCTGTATTCACCACCCACTTTTGCTTGACTTGTGTCAGAAATAGGCCATATTGTGTCTCTAAGTGGGTAAAAGTGTCACGAAGTGTCACAATAACGGGTCAAACGTGCATAAATTTCGAGGAGTTTCCAATCTATCTTTGGATGCGAAGGGGAGAATTGTTCTACCCGCGCGTTATCGCGATCGGTTGCTCGAAATTTGCCAGAGCCAGCTAATCATAACCATCGATACCGATCAACCCTGTCTGTTGATCTACCCGCTTCCTGAATGGGAGCTGATCGAAGAAAAGATCGAAGCGCTGCCCAGTTTCAATCCCACTACCCGTCGCATCCAGCGCTTGTTGATTGGTCATGCCACCGAGGTCGAAGTCGATGCCAATGGCCGTATGTTGCTATCCAACCCGCTGCGGGAATACGCGCAACTTGGCAAGAAGGTCGTTCTCATCGGTCAGGGCAAGAAGTTCGAACTCTGGGACGAGCCGTTGTGGGCCGAGCGCATGCAATCCTGGCTGGGCGATGGCAACAGCGATGAAATGCCGACCGCGTTGGCAGAACTAACTTTATGACCCTGCCGCATGCGCCAGTAATGCATGACGAAGCCATCGCCGCGCTCGAAATCAAAGCGGATGGGCGTTATGTCGATGGGACCTATGGTCGCGGCGGCCACGCGCGTTCGATTCTGGCGGCGCTGGGTGATCAGGGTCGCCTGATTGTCATGGATCGGGATCCAGAGGCGATAGCCGATGCCCGGCGGAATTTCGGCGCTGATAGTCGTGTCACCATCATTCATGATGACTATGCCAACATGCAGGCGCAAATGGCGGAGCTCGAGCTGCTCGAACAAATCGATGGGATACTGCTCGACCTCGGCGTGTCCTCGCCACAGCTTGACGATGCTGGTCGCGGTTTTAGTTTTCAGCACAATGGACCCCTGGATATGCGCATGAATCCGGAGCAGGGTGAATCTGCTGCGCAATGGCTCGCGCAGGCGGATGAAGCCGAAATCGCCAGGGTGCTCTGGGTATACGGTGAAGAGCGTCAGTCACGCCGCATCGCCAGAAAGATTGTCGAGATTCGCCAATCCCGGGCCATCGATGATACCGCCTCCCTGGCAGGGTTGATCTGCGGAGTATTGCCGCGCCCTAAAAACCATCGGCATCCGGCTACCCGCAGCTTCCAGGCAATCAGGATTCATATCAACCAGGAGCTAGCCCAGATCGAACGTCTGCTGGAATCAGTATTCGACATTCTTAAAATCGGCGGCCGTTTGCTGGTAATCAGTTTTCACTCGCTCGAAGATCGCCTGGTAAAACGTTTCTTCAAATCACAAAGTACTCCCCGCAAAATACCTCGCGGCCTGCCGCTACGCGATAGCGAAATTGAATCCGGCATCCGCTTTAAAGTCACTGTAAAGGCGATCAAGGCAGGGGCAGCCGAACTGGCGTCGAATCCGCGTGCCCGTAGCGCGGTACTACGTGTCGCCGAGCGAGCGGCCTGATGAACAGCAGAACTGGATTCACACTGCTGCTAACACTGGTTCTCGGCAGTGCACTGACCGTCATATATGTGAAGCATCAGAGCCGTGTATTGTTTGCCGATTTACGTAGTGTGCAAAAGCAGCAGGACCAGCAAGTCATTCAGTGGGGACGGCTACAGCTGCAAAACACAACACTGGCCGCGCATAGCAATGTTGAATCGAGAGCCCGCAAGGACTTGAGAATGCGCTTACCGGAAAATGTTGAACTGGTGCGTTTGCAATGAAACGCAAGCACGCGATGCAGACTCAAGAAGCGCCGGCCGTGTTCTTCCAGAGCCGTCACTACTTCGTATTGCTGGTTCTGGTTTCGATGATGGGCGGCCTGGTCGCACGCGCACTTTACCTGCAGGTCGTCGAGCACAGCTTTCTCGCCGATCAGGGCGTACAGCGACAAATACGTACTATCGAGACGCCGGCTTACCGAGGCGCTATTCTGGATCGTTTTGGCACCCCGTTGGCAATTAGTACCCCGGTGGATTCAGTGTGGGTCAACCCGGGTGAAATTCTTCAGAATCTCACCGCGCTGAAACAGGTCACCAAAAAACTGGAGCTCAACTATCGCGATACGGTATCGATGCTGAAGCAGCGTGCCAACCGTGAGTTCGTATATTTGAAACGTCAGCTGGAACCTGAATTGGCGCAGTCGATAGCCGCCGGAGTGGACGGAATTTATCTGCAGCGCGAGTACAATCGTTACTATCCGGCTGGAGAAGTGGTTTCGCACCTGGTCGGATTCACCGATATCGATGACCAGGGGCAAGAGGGCCTGGAGCTGGCTTACCAGGACTGGCTGCGCGCTCAGCCCGGTAAACGACGGGTCATTCGTAATCGACGTGGTGAAGTCGTCGAAGAACTGGCGCAGGTGACCGCCGCCGAGCCAGGAAAAGATATCTATACCAGCATCGATATGCGCCTGCAGTACATTGCTTATCGAAGTCTCGCCAGGGCAATGAAATATCATGCCGCGAGGGCGGGCTCGGCAGTATTGCTCGACGCCCGTAGTGGTGAAATCCTGGCGATCGTAAACCTGCCGTCTTACAACCCGAATCGGCGCACCTCGATGGCTGCCGATCAACAGCGTAATCGAGCGCTTACCGACGTGTTTGAACCAGGCTCGACGATCAAGCCATTTACGCTCGCGGCCGCAATCGATCGGGGCCGGTACCAGCGCGGTAGCAACATCGATACTTCACCGGGTTACATGATGGTGAGCGGACATGCGATCAAGGATATTCGTAACTACGGTGTGCTCGATCTCGCCGGAATACTGCGCAAGTCCAGTAATGTCGGCGCCTCGCGTGTTGCCATGTCGCTGGGAAAGCAGGAATTATGGGAAAGTTTCAGGGACTACGGTTTTGGCGAAGCATCGGGCGTGTCTTTCCCTGGCGAATCATCCGGTTATTTTCGTCACTATAGTCAATGGCAGCCCCTCGATCTCGCAACCGCGGGATTTGGTTATGGCATGTCACTTTCGATTACGCAGCTCGCGCGTGCCTATGCCGTGATTGCCAACCAGGGACGACTGATAGATTTGAGCTTGTTGCGGAAGGAGCCGGTAACAGCCCCGAAAAATGAAATTTCACGCCATGTCATGAAGGTCTCCACCGCTCGAGAATTGATTAGCATGATGACGGAAGTAGTCGGTCCGGAAGGTACCGCTCAGCGAGCGGCAGTCGATGGCTACCAGGTCGCCGGTAAGACCGGAACAGCCAGGAAAAGCATCGCCGGGGGCTATCAGAAAGACGACTATGTCTCGGTGTTTGCCGGTATCGCTCCTGCCAGCAACCCGCGCCTGGTGATGGCGGTTATGCTCGACGAGCCCACGCAAAATGGTTACTACGGTGGTGTGGTCGCCGCACCGGTGTTCCAGGAAGTGATCTCTAATGCCCTGCGTATTCTCGATATTGCACCGGATGATTTGTTGCTCCCGACTGCCAGTAAGGACCAGGGGGCATGATGGCGAAAATCAAAATGCCCGGGATGTTATTGTCGGAACTACTGTCGGGTTTTGCGCTGCATGATCCGGTGCCATCATTACAGATTTTCGATATTGCCAGTAACAGCGCAAATGTTACCGCGGATTCAGCGTTCGTCGCGTTGCCCGGCATCAAAACCAATGGTATCGATTACGCTATCGACGCGGTGAAGGCAGGAGCGATCGTGGTGATCTACGATGCGACTGACGAGTATAGTCTGCAGCGGATTCCTCTGTTGCGTAAGCAGATCGATACCCACTGGATCGGAGTTGATCAGCTGGATCGCGCCAACGGTCATATCGTGAGCCGCTTCTTCGGTGATCCTGGACAGGCGATGACCATTGTTGGAATTACCGGCACCGATGGCAAGTCCAGTGTTACGCATCTTGTGACCCAGGCCCTGACCCGGATCGGTAAATCCTGCGCCAGTATCGGCACCCTGGGATACGGTATTGGCAATAATCTGACCCCGGACAGCTTGACGACACCGGATTCAGTAAGCCTGCAGTCCCATCTGCACCGCTTCCAGCAACAACGCTGCGAGTACGTGGTGATGGAAGTGTCGTCGCATGCACTGGAACAGTATCGCGTCAATGGCTGCGACTTCGATATTGCGGTATTGACCAACCTGGGACGGGATCACCTCGATTATCATGGCGATCAGCAAAGTTATGCCGCGGCCAAGGCGCGCCTGTTTCATGATTTCCAATTATCCGGCAGAGTGGTCAATATCGATGATAGTTTTGGACGGCAGCTCAGTCAGGATGTCGAGCCTGAATCCCTGATTCGTTACTCAATCGATACACATGGTGGCCCGCTAGCCGAGGTGAAACTGGTTGCCAGCGAGTTAACCACCAACGGACAGAACATTCTTGCTTCTACTCCGCTCGGAGAGGTCACCGCGGTAACCGCGCTACTCGGTGATTTTAATGTCGAAAATACACTCGCCTGTATCGCTACCCTGTTGGCCCTGGGGCTTGATTACAATCAGCTCGAACTCGCGGTAAAGGATCTGGAGCCGATTCCCGGTCGCATGGAGAAATTTACCAGCGAGCCTGATAGTGCGTCGGCGGTAATCGACTTTGCCCACACTGAACAGGCCTTGCGTGCCTGCCTTGGCGCAAGTCGTCAACATACCGAAGGGCTGCTTTGGTGCGTGTTTGGTTGTGGGGGTGATCGGGATCAGGGCAAGCGCCGCGGTATGGGTCGCGCAGTCGAGGAGCTTGCGGACCGGGTCATTGTTACCGACGATAATCCGCGTAACGAATCACCCGCAAAAATTGTCAGTGAAATTCTGGCCGGCATGCAGCATCCAGACCAGGCCTGTGTGGTGCACAACCGCCAGGCGGCAATCGAGTACGCCCTGTCGCAGGCGGCGCCGAAAGACCTGGTGGTGATTGCAGGCAAGGGGCACGAACAGGAACAAATCGTCGGCAATGAACGGCGCCCGTTTAGTGATCGTCACGTGGTACGCAGGATTCTGCAGGTGAGCCATGATTAACCTGTCACTGCAGACTCTGGCCGAAGTTCTCGGCAAGAGTGCAAACAACCTCCCTGATGCCGGGTTTTGCGGGGTTACCATCGATAGTCGAAATTCCTGTGAGGGAAAACTGTTTGTCGCTATCAGGGGAATTAACTTCGATGGGCACAACTTCGTCGACATGGCCCACCAGAATGGTGCCACCGTCGCCCTGGTAGAGCAGCGACAACAAAGCGAGATCGAGCAGATCGAGGTGGCTGACTGCAAGCAGGCGATGGGTCAGTTGGCGAACTATTGGCGTCGCTACTGTGATCCCTGCGTGGTTGCGCTTACCGGTAGCAACGGTAAAACCACGGTCAAGGAGATGCTATTCCAGATACTCGTGAGGCAATCGACAAGTCTCGCCACACGCGGCAATCTGAACAATGATATCGGGGTGCCATTGACGCTGTTCGAGCTGGAACCGAAGCATGAGTTCGCCATTATTGAAATGGGCGCGAATCATCGTGGTGAAATTGCACATCTCGCCGAAATTGCCGAACCCGATATTGTCTACGTGAATAATGTTGCCGCCGCACACCTGGCCGGGTTTGGCGATGTGCGCGGCGTGATGGAAGCCAAGGGCGAGCTGTACGCTTATTGCTCTCCCGAGCAAAAGGCATTGTTTAATGCCGATGAAGTTGCCAGTAAATACTGGCATGGTCTGTGTGCCGCAAAGACTCAAATCAGCTGCGGTTTAAATAATGAGGCCGATGTAACCGCCAGCTGGTCGGTCGTAGGCGAAGGGTTGCAAGTTGAGTTTAATTACCAGGGTCAGAGTCATGGCTGTGATCTTGGTGTAATTGGAGAACACAATGTACGCAACGCGGTAGCCGCGGTATCACTGGCAATACTGGCCGGCGTCGATTTTGCCACTGCGATAGCCAGCTTGACGGGATTCTCCGGGGTAAAAGGACGCCTGCAAATACTTCCCGGCCCCAAAAACAGTCGTTTGCTCGACGATAGCTACAACGCGAATCCTGACTCGCTGGAGGCCGGCATCAAGGTGCTTTGCTCGTTGCCGGGATCACCCTGGCTGGCGCTGGGGGATATGGCTGAGTTGGGGGCAGAAGCGGTGGCATTGCATCGCCAGGCCGCACAGACCGCAGCTCAGTATGGCGTTGAAAAATTATTTGGCATTGGCGAAATGAGCTGTATCGCGAGTGCGGAATTCGGCACTGCCGGTTACTGCTGTGAAAGCATCGAGGAGATGGCGAAAAACATCCTGTTGCAAATACACCAGGGCGTAAATCTACTGGTCAAGGGTTCGCGCGCTGCCGGCATGGAGCGTCTGGTAGTCCTCTTGACACAGCCCGTAAACGGGGAGGATGCCAATGCTGTATAGCCTGTCGGAGTATCTCACGCATTTCCACGGTGGTTTCAGCGTATTCCAGTACCTGACCCTGCGTACCATCCTGGGGGTGCTTACTGCTCTCGTCATTTCGCTGATCGTCGGACCGGTCATGATTAGATATCTGAGCAGTTACAATATTGGCCAAAGTGTGCGCGACGACGGCCCAGAGAGTCACTTCTCCAAAGCGGGTACGCCGACCATGGGTGGTGCGCTCATTCTGGTTGCCATTGTCACCAGCACCCTGTTGTGGAGCGATTTATCCTCTCGCTTCGTATGGGTCATATTATTTGTCACCATTGGCTTCGGTGTGATCGGCTGGATCGATGATTTCAAGAAGGTCGTATATGGCAATTCCAAAGGATTGTCGGCAAAAGCCAAGTATTTCTGGCAATCGATCATCGGCTTGAGCGCGGCCCTGGCCCTGTTCAACACTGCCCAGTTTCCCATCGAAACCCAACTTATTGTTCCGTTTATCAAGGATATTCTGATCGACCTGGGATGGCTGTACGTAGTGCTGACTTACTTTGTCATCGTCGGCAGCAGCAATGCGGTTAACCTGACCGATGGACTCGACGGCCTGGCGATATTACCAACCGTATTGGTCGGCGGCGCCCTGGGTGTATTCGCCTACCTCACAGGAAACTATAATTTTTCTAACTATCTCGGCATTCCCTACGTCCCGGGTGTAGGCGAAATGGTTGTTTTTTGTGGCGCGCTGGTCGGGGCTGGCCTGGGATTCCTGTGGTTTAACACGTATCCAGCCCAGGTTTTTATGGGCGATGTCGGTGCGCTGGCACTCGGCGCGGCACTGGGTACACTCGCCGTGATCGTTCGCCAGGAACTGGTGCTATTCATCATGGGCGGCATCTTCGTGGTGGAAACGGTTTCGGTAATAATGCAGGTTGCTTCGTTCAAATTAACAGGGCGCCGAATATTTCGTATGGCGCCGTTACATCATCACTACGAGCTCAAGGGCTGGCCAGAGCCACGCATTATCGTGCGCTTCTGGATTATCACCGTAGTGCTGGTGTTAGTTGGTCTGGCGAGTCTGAAAATTCGGTAATGTTAAACGTGAAGCAACCATCAACAGTGCTGCAAGACGTCAATTACCTGGTTGTCGGTCTCGGCGTAACCGGTTACTCGGTAGCGCGCTATTTACTGCAGCATGGGTATCGCTGCAGGATTCAGGACACGCGTGATATCCCGCCGTTTCTGGGTGAACTGAACGCACAGTTCGATGCAGTAGATTTTCACACCCAGGCCCTCGATGCCGAATTGATCGCGTGGGCCGACATACTGGTCGTGAGCCCGGGGCTTTCAATACGGGATACGGCGATTGAACAGGCCAGGGATCTCGGCAAGATCGTAGTTGGTGATATCGAGTTGTTTGCGCGCCTGGTGGACAAGCCGGTCATCGCGATCACCGGTTCGAATGGTAAAAGCACGGTTGCCACGCTGGTTGGTGAAATGATCAGTCACGATGGTAAAACGGTAGCAGTCGGCGGCAACCTCGGTACTGCCGCGCTGGACCTGCTTGAATTAAATCCGGATTTCTATGTGCTTGAATTGTCGAGCTATCAACTCGAAACCACCACCTCGCTGCAACCGCGGATTGCGGCGCTGCTCAATCTCTGCGAGGACCATCTCGACCGTTATCCGGGTTACGCGGAATATATCCAGGCCAAGCTGCATGTATATGACAATGCCAGCCTGTGTGTCAGTAATTTGGATGACGAGGTGACGCGCCACGATTCCCGGGATATCAGCTTTAGTCTGAATTTGGACGCGGGAGCCGAGTTCAGGCTGTTGGAAAATAACGGGCTCTGGCTTGCGCATCGGTATGAGCCCTGGTTAAAGGTTGACGAAATCAAGCTCAGCGGACGCCATAACTGGGCTAATTGCCTGGCGGCAATGGCGATCGCGCATAGCGTCGGTATATCCAGGCCAGCGATGGTGTCGGCGATGCGGGAGTTTTCCGGTATACCGCATCGCAGCCAGTGGATTGCGGAAATCGATGGTGTCGAATGGATCAATGATTCCAAGGCCACCAATACTGGGGCTGCGCTGGCGTCGATCGAAGGCCGTGAGCGTCCGCTTATCCTGATCGCCGGGGGGCAGTCAAAGGGTGCCGACATGTCGGTTATGTTCGCCACCATAAAGCGACAGGTGAAACTGGTGCTGTTACTGGGAGAAGATGCCTCACGACTGCAACAGGCCTGGCAGGGTGCAACCCGGATCGAGCGAGTTCGTGACATGCAACAGGCGGTGGAGCGCGCACACGAGGAAGCGCGTAGCGGCGATTGCGTGTTGCTGGCGCCGGCCTGTGCCAGCTTTGACATGTACCCCAGATTTGAAGCCCGCGGTGACGATTTTAGCCGACGTGTAAAGGAGTTGGCAGGTGACTAGTCAGGCAATCAGAACAGGTAACCAGGTCGCCAGGCCGACCCTCGAGCTGGCGCCGGAGTATGATCGCGTCATCGCGTTGTTATACCTGACGCTGATATGTATCGGGCTGGTGATGGTGGCCTCGGCATCGATCGGAATTGCCGAACAGCAAAATCAGGATCCATTCTACTATGCCAAACGTCAGTTCCTGCGCATATTAATGAGCCTCGCCCTGATGTGGTTTGCGTGCAAGGTTCCGCTCGAATTCTGGAAAAAAAATGGCATGCTGCTGATGCTGGGTTCGATCATGTTGCTTGCCCTGGTATTGATTCCCGGCGTTGGTCATACCGTCAACGGTAGCACGCGCTGGTTGAATTTCGGCTTGTTCACATTTCAGGTGTCTGAGATCACCAAGTTGTTTTTGATTATCTACCTGAGCGGTTACCTGATCCGTCGCAGCGGAGAAGTACAGACCAATACCATGGCCTTTATCAAACCGATGTTAATACTCGCAATGGCCAGCGGTTTGCTGGTGCTGGAGCCCGATTTCGGCGCGGCCAGCGTGTTGCTGATGACCGGGCTCGGACTGATGTTTCTCGGCGGGGTGCGGTTTGGTCAATTCATTCTGTTCGTCGCCGGAACACTTTGTATCATGGGATTGCTGGCGGTTTCTTCGCCTTACCGAATGGCGCGCATTACCTCGTTCCTCGATCCCTGGGCCGATCCTTTCAACAGTGGTTTTCAGTTGACCCAATCGCTAATTGCGATTGGCAGCGGCGGCTGGTTTGGTACCGGTCTCGGCGGCAGTATCCAGAAACTGTTTTACCTGCCTGAAGCACATACTGATTTCATGTATGCCATCTTTGCCGAAGAGATGGGCTTTGTCGGGCAGGTCGTATTGATCGGCCTGTTTGTGCTATTCGCCTGGCGTTGTTTTGGCATTGCCAGAAAAGCCTTGCAAAAACAACAGGCCTTTGGAGCCTATCTTGCATACGGTGTTGGCTTGCTGATTACGCTGCAGGCAGTGATAAATATCGGCGTCAACATGGGGGCTTTGCCAACCAAGGGGTTGACTCTGCCTTTTATAAGTTACGGCGGTAACTCCATTCTGAGCATGTCATTTGCGGTCGGACTGGTGCTACGGGTTTACTACGAATGCCACGCTGGCGACAATGCCAGGGCCGCGCGCAAAAGAGCGGTGAAACGCGCATGAGCCCGGATTTGCAAAAACCGATCCTGGTTATGGCTGGTGGCACCGGAGGGCACGTATTTCCAGCCCTGGCGGTGGCCGAATACCTGCAACAACAGGGTGAAAATATCATCTGGTTGGGAGCGCGTTCCGGCATCGAGGCGCGTGTGGTACCCGCCGCGGGCTTCGCGATTGAATGGCTAAGTGTTCAGGGTTTACGCGGTAAAGGCACAATGCCGCTGATAGTGGCGCCGTTTCGATTGCTGCGTGCCTGCTGGCAGGCGCTACGGCTGCTGCGCCGTATTCGTCCCAAGGCCGTTTTAGGTATGGGTGGGTTTGTTTCCGGGCCGGGCGGTTTGATGGCCTGGCTGCTCAATATTCCGTTGTTCCTGCATGAGCAGAATTCGATAGTCGGGTTAACCAATCGAATTCTGAGTCGATTTGCACTGCGCAACTACACCGCTTTTCCGGATGCGGCCAGCTCGCTTCCACGTAGCGAATGTATCGGTAACCCGGTGCGCGCCAGTCTTGCCGATGTTGAGCAGCCCGACACGCGTTTGCAATCGAGAATCGAAGCACCACTGCAGCTGCTGGTTATCGGCGGCAGCCTCGGGGCGGCCGCATTGAATGGCATTCTACCGCTAGCGGTTGCCTGTCTCGATCATGAGCAGCGTCCACTCATCAGGCATCAATGCGGGGAGAAAAATTTACAGGTCTGTCAGCAAAATTATCGTGACGCCGGCGTCGACGCCGAGGTGGTCAGTTTTATCGATGATATGCGACAGGCCTATGCCTGGGCCGACCTGGTGGTGTGCCGGGCCGGGGCACTTACGATCTCGGAACTAACCGCGGTCGGACTCGCATCACTGTTGGTACCATTTCCCTATGCGGTGGATAACCATCAGTACCACAATGCACGCTTCCTGGAGCAGAGCCAGGCGGCGCAGATACTCGAAGAGGCGGAGTTAAGCGCAGAGAGCCTGGCGCTGAAGCTGAAGTTTTTTCAGCAGAATCGAGAAGCACTGATAGAAATGGCAGTCAATGCCCGCGCCAGGTTCCAGCCGGCAGCGACCGAGCAGCTGGCAGCAGGCATAATGGCGGGAGCGCTGTCATGACAGTGAGTCCAAAGCACTTCATGCGGCGTATTCGCAACATTCATTTTACCGGCATTGGCGGCGCCGGCATGAGTGGCATCGCCGAGGTATTCCATAATCTGAATTACCACATTACCGGCTCTGACCTTACTGAAAGCGCGATGGTCAGGCACTTGCGCGACCTCGGCATTGATATCGCCATCGGCCACCGCAGTGAAAACGTCGCCGCGGCACATGTGGTAGTGGTGTCGACCGCAATCGAGGTTGATAACCCGGAGATCGAGGCCGCCAGGGAGTTGCGGATTCCGGTTGTCAGGCGTGCCGAAATGCTGGCGGAGCTGATGCGCTTCAAGCGTGGAATCGCGGTGGCCGGAACTCATGGCAAAACCACCACCACCAGTCTGATCGCCAGCGTGCTGGCGAAGGGTGATATCGACCCTACCTACGTGATTGGCGGCCAGCTTATCAGCTCAGGCAGACATGCCCGGCTTGGGCACGGAGAATATCTGGTGGCCGAGGCTGATGAAAGTGACGCTTCGTTTCTTTACCTGCAGCCAATGATGGCTATCGTGACCAATATCGATAAAGACCACCTGTCGACCTACGAAGGCGATTTCGAGCGACTCAAGCAGACATTCATCGAGTTTATGCATCATTTGCCTTTTTATGGGCTTGCCGTGCTGTGTCTCGATGACCCTGTGGTGCGCGAAATCATGAGCCAGGTTGCCCGTCCGCTACTGACCTATGGTGAGGCCGAGGATGTTGATATTCGAATCACCGATATTGTTGCCCTGGGCGCCAAAACCCGTTTCAACGTATTGTTACCTGATGCGGCTGAGCCACTGCAGATAGAGCTCAATCTAAACGGCAAGCACAATGTTTTAAACGCCACCGCGGCGATTGGTATCGCCTGGGAGCTGGGTGTTTCACCTGCTGCAATTGGTGAGGCATTGTCCGAATTCTCGGGTATTGGTAGACGCGGGCAGATCAGCGATAACCTGTCAGTTGCCAATGGCAGCATTATGCATATCGATGATTATGCGCATCATCCCAATGAAATCGCGGCTACCCTGGCCGGCATCCGTGCCGCCTGGCCCGATAAACGGCTCGCTGTTTTGTTCCAGCCACATCGATATACGCGTACCCGCGACCTGTTCGAAGACTTTACCCAGGTTTTATCCGATGTCGATCAGCTTATTTTGCTCGACATCTATCCTGCCGGTGAAAGTCATATCAAGGACGCCGACGGACGCGCCCTGGCGCGTTCGATTCGCGGCCGCGGCAAGGTCGACCCGGTTTTTGTCGAAGATCTGCAAGACTTGAACGAAGTGGTTGAAACCGTGTTACAGGATGACGACATATTTGTCACCCTGGGTGCCGGCAGCATAGGAGCCTGGTCGGCTGAATTCCTGGCGCAGCACCAGCCGGCAGGGCAGGGAAAATGAACGTGGCCAGCAAGCACTCCATTACAGGTAAGCTGATGTTTGACGAACCAATGTCAAAACATACCAGTTGGCGCCTGGGTGGACCTGCCGACCGCTACTACGTGCCCGGCGATTTGCAGGATCTGCAGAACTACCTGGCGGCGCTTTCTACTGACCTCGATATTCTGTGGGTGGGTCTTGGCAGTAACATGCTGGTGCGCGATGGCGGCTTCCGCGGCCAGGTGATCGCACCGCTTAATGCGCTCAACGAAATCCACCTCAACGAGGATGGAAGTCTGTATGCCGAGTCTGGTGTCAGTTGCGCGAAGCTGGCAAAGTTCTGCCGTAAACAGGGGCTCGCAGGTGCAGATTTCTTCGCTGGAATTCCGGGAACCGTAGGTGGTGCCCTGGCGATGAATGCGGGGGCATTCGGTGGCGAGACCTGGGCGGCCGTGGAACAGCTGATCATGCTCGACCGCTACGGCCGACTGGTCGAACGCAGTGCGACTGAATTCGAGGTTGGTTACCGTCGGGTCAGTTTGCCGCAGCAAGAATGGTTTGCCGCTGCATTATTCCGCTTCGATGAACGTGTAGCGGGTGAAGACTCCAATATCAGGCAACTGTTACAGCAACGCAATGCAACCCAACCCATAGGCCAGCCATCCTGCGGTTCGGTATTCAAGAACCCGCCGGGCAAGCATGCTGCACAGTTGATCGAAGCAGCTGGCCTCAAAGGTTATTGTCTTGGTGCAGCCTGTGTTTCGGACAAGCACGCCAATTTTATAATCAGTAGCAGCGCAACCACCGCCAGCGATGTCGAGGCCCTGATCGAACATATCCGTGCAACCGTAACGGCAAAGTTTGACATCCGGCTTGAATCAGAAGTGCGCATCGTGGGGGAGGCTCTGTGAGCATGCGGTTACAGAAACCAGCTACCGATGCAGCCGCAAAATGCGGTCGGGTTGCGGTTTTGATGGGTGGCGATTCGGCGGAACGCGAGGTTTCTCTAAACAGCGGTAAAGCCGTACACCAGGCCTTGCTCGATGCCGGCGTCGACGCGATCCAGGTTGATTTGCGAGCGCGTGCTTTTCATCAACTCGCCGAACTTGAGGTTGACCGCGTATTTAATCTGCTGCATGGACGCGGCGGTGAAGACGGCACCATTCGAGCGGTGCTCGATTTTCTCGATATTCCGAGCACCGGTAGCGGGGTGTGCGCCGCCGCCTTGACCATGGACAAGGTATTAACCAAGAAAGTTATTCGCTGCAGTGGAATTCCGACGCCAGATTTTTTCGAATTGTGCAGCGAAACTGATTGCGAGCGACTGCTGAACGAATTTGATTTGCCAGTATTCGTGAAGCCGGTGGCGGAAGGTTCGAGCATAGGCCTGACTCCGGTACATGAGGCCAGCGAGTTGTTTCCGGCCTGGAAAGCGGCGCAGCATTACGGCGCGGTGTTTGCCGAAAAATTTATCGATGGTGCCGAATACACGGCCGGGTTCATCTGCGGCGAAATCTTACCGCTGATCAAGCTCGAAACTCCGCACGAATTCTATGACTACGATGCCAAGTACCTGGCCGACGATACGGTATACACATGTCCCAGCGGGCTCGATGAAATCAGTATCGCAGAGATCAACGAGATCGTTCTGGAGACGATCCGGGTTACCGGCGTTAAGGATTGGGGCAGGGTAGATTTCATGCTGGATCAGGAGCAGCGTCCCTGGGTAATCGAGGTTAACACAGTGCCCGGAATGACCGATCACAGCCTGATTCCGATGGCAGGTCGGGCCGCTGGCCTGGAAATGCCGGACCTGGTGCTGAAGATACTTGCGGCGACGCTCGCAGGAGACGACTGCCATGTTTAAGTTTCGCAAGCGAGCCAGACAAGCCAAACGCCAGCTGCCGACCAGGCCGTCACGCTCAATGCAGTGGCGCAAGTCGTACAACTGGGTTTTTCTATTGCCCCCGTTATTGCTGGCTGGCGTTTACCTCGAACAGGCGGAGCAGTTATTACCGATACGCAAGATTCAATTGTCTGGAACATTCGAGAATCTGGATAAGCAGGAAGTGGAAACGATGCTGCAGCAGTATATCGGCCAGGGGTTCTTTTCGCTCGATATCTACCAGTTACAACAAACCCTGTACGCCAGGGCGTGGACCGATTCAGTTTCAGTACGCCGGGTCTGGCCTGACAAACTGAAGGTGATGATTAAAGAAAAGAACCCGGTTGCACGCTGGGATGATCGACATTTGCTGAGTGATTCAGCCAGGGTATACCTGGCTGATACGGGGCCATTCGCCCATCTGCCGGTGGTACATGCCGTCAATCACAAGCCGGCCTGGGTGTTGGCGCAGTTCTATCGCCTGGAGGCGCGATTCAACAATGTAGATGAACGCTTGCTCGCACTGTATGTAGATAGCCGTGGTGCACTCGATGTCGAATTGATCAATGGGCTGCAAATCAAAATGGGCAGAGGCAATATCGATCACAAGATCGATCGCCTGGTGAACATTTACCAGCAACAAATTCTGCCGCGACGTGAACAAATTCAGCGTCTGGATTTACGTTACAGCAATGGTTTCGCCGTGGCCTGGAAAAAAGAAGTCCTGCAAGGTAGTGACAAAGCATCAATCTGGAGTAACAGTAATGTCTAAAAAGGCATCAGGAAACCTGATCGTCGGGCTTGATATAGGGACCTCGAAAGTGGTTGCTATCGTCGGTGAAATCACCGTCGAAGGCGATGTTGAAATTATCGGTATCGGCACCCAGCCATCGAGGGGCTTGAAGAAAGGGGTCGTCGTCAATATTGAATCTACCGTGCAGTCGATTCAGCGGGCAGTCGAGGAAGCTGAATTGATGGCGGGCTGTCAGATTCGTTCGGTCTATGCGGGCATAGCCGGTAGCCACGTTCGCAGCATCAATTCTCACGGCATCGTCGCGATCAAGGAGAAGGAAGTCACTCCCGCCGATGTTGCACGCGTTATAGAGGCAGCCAAGGCGGTAGCCATTCCGGCTGACCAACGCATTTTGCATGTACTGCCACAGGAGTTTGTAATCGATGCCTCGGAAGGGATTCGTGATCCTATCAGCATGTCCGGGGTGCGCCTCGAAGCGAAGGTTCATCTGGTCACCGGCGCATTGAGCGCGGCACAGAATATCATCAAATGCGTGCGTCGCTGTGGCCTGGAAGTCGATGACGTAATTCTCGAGCAGCTGGCTTCGTCGTGTTCAGTGTTGACCGAGGACGAAAAGGAACTGGGTGTTTGCCTGGTCGATATTGGCGGTGGCACCACCGATATAGCAGTGTTCTCGGATGGCGCAATTCGCCATACCGCGGTAATCCCGATCGCCGGTGACCAGGTCACCAATGATATCGCGGTGGCATTACGCACCCCAACCCAGTATGCCGATGATTTAAAAATCAAGTATGCCTGCGCCTTGCGCCAGCTGGCGACTGATAATGAAACCATCGAAGTACCCAGTGTGGGTGATCGTGAATCCAGGCGCCTGGCCCGCCAAACGCTGGCCGAGGTGGTAGAACCGCGATACGAAGAATTATTGAGCCTGGTGCAGGCGGAACTACGCCGCAGCGGGTTCGAAGAAATATGCGCCGCCGGTGTAGTGCTTACCGGGGGCAGCTCGAAAATGGAAGGTGCAATCGAACTGGCGGAGGAGATTTTCCACATGCCGGTACGGTTGGGCTATCCACAGTATGTAACGGGACTGGTAGACGTTGTACGTAACCCGATACATGCCACAGGTGTTGGTTTGCTGTTGTTTGGAAACAGGCAGCAATCCGGCTTGTCCGGTTACAAACTGGACGGTAAAAACGAGGCTGGTCTTTTGGCAAGAATGAAAGGCTGGTTTCAGGGTAATTTTTAAATAACGCAAGAGGAAAATAAAATGTTTGAACTGATGGATTCACACTCCAAAGATCCGGTCATAAAGGTCATTGGTGTCGGTGGTGGCGGCGGCAACGCCGTTCAACATATGGTTTCGTCTGGTATCGAAGGCGTCGAATACATATGCCTTAACACTGACCTACAGGCGCTCAAGAAGATGGAGCTGCGAACCACCATGCAAATTGGTGCTGGCATTACCAAGGGACTCGGAGCAGGAGCCGATCCCGGTATTGGCAGACAAGCAGCCCTGGAAGATCGTGAGCGCATCCAGGAAGCGATCGAAGGCACGAATATGCTCTTCGTTACCGCTGGCATGGGTGGCGGCACGGGTACCGGTGCTGCGCCGGTGATCGCGCAAATTGCCAAGGAAATGGGAATTCTTACGGTTGCGGTGGTAACCAAGCCATTCGGTTTTGAGCGTACCAAGCGCATGTCGCAGGCGGACGCAGGGATCAAGGAATTATCCAGCGTGGTCGATTCATTGATTACCATTCCGAATGACAAGTTGATGCCGGTACTGGGCAAGCAGACTTCGTTGCTCGAGGTATTCGAAAAAGCAAACGACGTGTTGCGTGGTGCGGTGCAGGGTATCGCCGAACTGATAACCTGCCCGGGCCTGATCAATGTCGATTTCGCCGATGTGCGTACGGTCATGTCTGAAATGGGTTTGGCGATGATGGGAACGGGAGCGGCCACCGGTGATAATCGCGCCAAGGAAGCAGCGATGGCGGCAATTTCGTCTCCGTTACTTGAAGATATCAACATTTCCGGTGCCCAGGGAATCCTGGTTAATGTAACCGCAGGTCTGGACCTCGCCATTGGAGAACTTGACGATGTCGGCACGGCGATCACTGAATTAGCATCCCCTGATGCGAACGTGGTGGTGGGAACCGTAATCGATTCCAACATGACCGATGGCGAGCTGCGGGTAACCATGGTAGCCACGGGACTTGGTTCGGATAAAGGTGTTGCGGATATTCCGCCCAGTACGGTTCAACCCGAAAGTAATGGTGAGGTTGATTACAAGAAGCTGGAACGACCGACTGCGATTCGTCAAAAGGTCGTCGGTGATAGTGTTGAAATGTCCGCAGACAAAGAGAGTATGGACTATCTCGAAATTCCTGCGTTTCTGCGTCGCCAGGCGGACTAAACGGCAATTCCTCTTGCCATAGGGCACTGGTTCAGGGACGAACCAGCTTCATCATCCCCCCGCTAGCGCTTTAAAAATGAGCGATACGGTTTCACTGTCCGCGCAACAATTTGTGGCCGAAGGCACCGACCGCAAGTGCTTTCGACACCCGAGCGAAACGAATCTCTGCATCAAGGTACTACATCCCGAACGTCGCTCGGGACGGTTCTGGCGCGAAATAAATTACTATTCGAGCCTGCGTCGCCGTGACACGGATTTTCAGCATCTCACCAGATTTCATGGACTGATAGAGACTAACCTCGGTAAGGGAGCGCTCTTTGATCTGGTGCTGGATGATGATGCACGGGTGTCAAAATCACTGGACTATTACCTTGCACAGAATGACAGTTCATTCAATGCCTGGATAATTGATGAGATAGAAAAACTGAAACAGGATTTTTACCAGCAATGGATCGTGTTCCACGATTTGAACCCAACCAATATTCTGGTTAAGCGATTGAGCTTCGACGAGTTTCGCCTGATCGTGATCGATGGTATTGGTCACAATCACTTCATTCCTTTAGCAAGCTATAGCCGAATACTCGCGCGCAAGAAAATAACCCGGATCTGGAATCGTCGCTACCAACAATGGTATTCCGCCTATCCGTCGGTGCTCGGACGTTTAGGTCCTTATCCAATAGTTGCCTGATATCAGCAAGCAGATCACTCTCTGCCGAGTTTTGCCTTGAGCCACTGATCTATCGAGAAAAATCCACCACCGAATATGATATTGGTGAGCAGCATCGAACCCCACAGGTAGTGCCATACCAGGCCGGCGCCCTTGGCCAGTGTCGCGTAATAAGATACCACGGCAATGATGTTGACCAGGCTAAGTGCGATAGCGATGTAGCGCGTACCCAGGCCCGCGATTAGAAATACCGGGAGTACGAGTTCGCCAAAAGTGGCGAGATAGGCAGCAAGCTCGAAATTCAGGAACGGAACCTGGTACTCATACTCGAACAGGACCAGCGTGGTTTCCCAGTCGCCGATTTTGTGCAGGCCTGATTTCAGAAACACCCAGGCGACATAAACCCGAATATATAGCAGGTAGGGTGACTGTAACCTGGCTAAGGTGTTACTTATCGTCTGCGTCGGTGCGTCTAATCTAGCTGTTAACTCCATGCGTTGGCTCCCCAGATAAATTTTTGTGTTTGTAGCTGCTTTTGAGCTGGGGTTATACAAAAAGTTCACAAAAATTTAAGCAGCCGCTGATTCATGAATCGATCAGTGGCTCCTTAAACTTACATCGATGCGATACGCTCTTCCTGGGCACGCAAACTGCCTAGTGCGGACTCGGTGTCCGCGAGTTTGCCTTTCTCTTTATCGACTACTTCCGCCGGTGCCCTGGAGACAAAGTTCTCGTTCGCCAGTTTGGCCTTGATGCGTTGCGCATCCTGTTCAAGTTTCTGAATATTTTTTCGCAGCCGCGCCAGTTCGGCCTGCTTGTCGATAAGCCCGGCGAGCGGTATTAACAGTTGCATTTCACCGACTAGCGAAGTCGCGGATTCAGGTGCCCGGGTATCTGTCTCAAGCCAGGTAATGGATTCGAGTTTTGCCAGCGATTCAAGTAACGAACGATTAACTTCGATGCGGTGTCGATCCTGCTCGCTGCCATTCTGGCAAATAACCGGCAGGGTTTTGCCTGGCTTGATATCCATTTCCGAGCGAATCTGACGCACTCCCATAATAAAAGTTTTCACCCATTCGAGTTCATTCAGCACCGCGTCATCGACCAGGTTCGGGTCAGCCTGTGGATAGCTGCGACGCATGATGGTATCACCCTCGATCCAGGCCAGCGGTGCGACGCGTTGCCAGAGTTCCTCGGTAATGTAGGGCATTATCGGGTGCAGCAGGCGCAGGATCGCTTCGAGTACCGTAACCAGCGTGTGGCGGGCAGCTTTTTTCGCCGCTTCAGGATAGTCATCCGAGTACAGCACCGGCTTGGACAACTCGATGTACCAGTCACAGTAGTCATTCCAGACAAACTCGTAGAGATCGCGTGTTACCAGGTCGAAGCGATAGTTTTCGATGTGCACACCGATATCCTGGCTGACCTGTTGCAGGCGCGCGATGATCCAGCGATCGGCGAGCGTAGGATTGCCCGCGGTACAGTCCTCACCTTCGGTGTTTTGCAGTACGTAACGCGTCGCGTTCCATAGTTTGTTGCAGAAATTTCGATAACCCTCGATGCGTCCCATGTCAAAACGAATATCACGGCCGGTAGTGGCAAGGGCAGTAAAGGTGAAACGTAACGCATCGGTACCGTATGCCGGGATCCCATCCGGGAAGTGCTTCCTGGTGGCGGCCTCGATGCGTGGTGCCATCTCTGGTTGCATCAGTCCCAGGGTGCGCTTTTGCAGGAGATCGTCGAGAGTAATACCATCGATCAAATCCAGCGGGTCGAGTACGTTGCCCTTCGATTTGGACATCTTGTTGCCTTCGGCATCACGCACCAGGCCATGGATATAGACTTCCTT
>Ga0209271_10000202_pt1 | contig 20477 bp, 18 predicted proteins | sample tdAd002_FD_187123 | JGI IMG/M metagenome (GOLD analysis project Ga0209271, IMG submission 187123) | Marine sediment microbial communities from the Atlantic coast under amendment with organic carbon and nitrate - tdAd00.2 (SPAdes)... | ecosystem: Environmental > Aquatic > Marine > Coastal >... | reverse complement strand
TCGCGGTTGGGGGTTGGGGGTTGGACTCAGCTCATGACCCGCGCGAAGTCCAATCCGCCGACGATGCCGGTTACTCCGCGGTCGTCCTCGATCAAGATACGCCGGACGTTCATTCCTAGCGCCTGTTCGGCTGCGCGCCCGATGCCCATACCGGCGGGCAGGATCAAAATGCGGACGTTCATCGCGCTTTCTACGGCGGTGTTTGGGGCTAGTCGGCGCGAGTCGAGGGCGCAGGCCTGATCGAAGATGCCGACTGGGAAGCCTTCCTCGACCACGACGAGGCCGTGCTTGTTGGAGAGATCGAGCCGGTCGACCGCCAATGCGATGGGCTCATCGGCCTTGACCTTCACCACCGAGCCGGACGCGATCTCCGAGATAGGCGTTTTGATGCGCTTTTCGCGGACCGCGCGCATCAAGTCACGGGTGGAGACCACCCCCTCGGGTTTGCCGCTGCTCGTCACGAAGATGCGGTGCACGCGTTGCTTGAGCATCAGCTTGGCGGCCTCTGCGACGGAGGCCTCCGGCGAAACCTGAAGGGCGGGTGACTGCATGATCTCTTCGACGGCCCGGTCAGGGACACGAAAGGTCTCACCATGGGAGTAGACCGCAACATGGAGAATATCTGTGCGGGACACCACGCCTTTGAGCTCACCGTCGTCGTTGAGCACACCAAGCGCAGACACACCTTGCTCGGAGAACAGCGCGTTCGCTGCCAACAGGCTCTGCCCAATACGAATGGTTTCGACCGGGCGGGTCATGTACTCGGTCACGGGCATTTCGAAGTTGGCCATCTCTGTTACCTCTTGGTGTCAGGCGTTCTGCAACAAGCGCTTAGTCAAACGGCGATCACCTTGCCAAGCTGACCGATGAGCTCGGCTTCGTCGCTGGTCGCGAGATCCTTGTCGAGCGAGCCGACCACGAGCGGAGCTGTGGGGCCGTCGAGGGAGGCACGGAGCAGCCCCAAGAACCGGGGGGGTGCAACGAGAACCAGTCGTTCGTATTGATTCCGTACGCGGGCGCGGTGGAGCTTGTCGGCGAGGGCTCTCGCGAAATCGGAGACCGCCCGATCATGCGGGCTTTCGCCCCGGCTCATCGCGGCGCGGCGAGGGTCTCCACTGTCCTTGCGAAACGAACGGCCGGGCCGGTCGGAGTCGATGTCCCGGTCACGCAGTCGACCCTCAGGGTGCTCGATCGTTTCGACGAGCTCTAACCCCTTGCCAGGCCCGTGGTTTTCGAACACGCGCGCTCCCGCGTCGTGTCCTACCAGAATCCATGTCTTTGCCATTCCCTGGGCTCCCTCGCCGTGACTCAGGAGGCCGGCAACGAGGGAAGCGGTCGCAGCTCGACGATCTGCTTCGTATCGTCCCGGGCGATGACCTCAACGCTCGAAAGCGTCCCACCCTTCTCGCGGATGTAGATTTCCTTCGGTTTTTCCACCCGGTGGGAGATGTTGGAGGTTGCGATCTCGAAAACCTCCTCGTTCGAGTCGTAGCTCATCCCCAGCAGCGGGCTGTCCTCCGTCTCGAGCTGCACACCGATGTCGTCACCCAATATGGACACCCCGACCCGCATCGAAGGGAGCCGCTTCGCGACCTCATCGAAGTACCTCTGCCATTCCGAACGTTCCAACTTCCGTGTCGTCATCGTCGCCTCCGGTCCTAGGCCTTCACATGAAGCAAGGCCCGTGCCTGGTCTGGAACGCTCAGGTTCCGCCGCAGCGGGGGAGAATCGGCGCAAACGATGCGCAGATTGGCTTGGACACGACAGAATTGCGTCTCGCCTGGGAGTCGCGTTCGTGGGCGGAGCGTCCTCGACGGGTATACTCAGCACCCCTGCACCACGGGATTGTGATGGGCATGCTGAAAGCGGATCTCGAAGCGGCTGGCTTCGAGCTGGTCGAGACACACATCTCCTGGGTATTCCTCGGCGAGGCGGAGGTGTTCAAGGTCAAGCGGCCGGTCGACGTGGGCTTCCTCGATTTCACGACTCTCGAGAAACGACGCGAGGCCTGCGATGCAGAGGTGCGCCTCAACCGGCGACTCGCGCCCGATGTGTACATCGATGTCGTCCCGATCACCGTCGACGCCACAGGCGTCCACGAAATCGCGGGACGAGGCACAGTCGTCGACTGGGCCGTTCATATGCACCGGCTCGCGATCAAAAGCCGCGCGGATGAGCTGCTAAAGGCGGGCCTTCTCCAGCCGGCGCACATCGACGAGCTCGCGGTTCACATCGCGCGGTTTCACGAAAGCCTGAGCTGCGATGCGGAGACATCCCGGTACGGAGACGTCACCACGATTCGCCGCAACGTCAGGGAAAACTTCGCGCAGACCCGGGGCTCCATCGGCGACTACCTGAGCGCGGAGCAAGCAAGCGAAATCGAAAGCTGGCAGGTCGACGTGCTGGGCGACGAAGAACGATTCACGGCGAGGGTTGAGACGGGCCGTGTTCGTGATGGCCACGGCGACCTGAGGCTCGAGCACGTTTACTTCGGGACAGACCGGTCGATTACGATCATCGACTGTATCGAGTTCAATGAGCGCTTTCGCTACGGCGACATCTGCGCAGACATCGCATTCTTGTCGATGGACCTTGCCTGGCATGGGCGCGTAGATCTCGCAGAACGGTTTCTCGCTCGTTATGCCCGGGAATCGAATGACTATGATCTCTACTCGGTGGTCAATTTCTACGAGAGCTATCGCGCCTTCGTCAGAGGCAAGGTGGCGGCGTTGCTTGCAGACGATACCGAGGCATCGACGGATGCGAGGGAGCGCGCTCGGCGCGAAGCCAGGCGGTATTTCCTCCTGGCCTTGGCATACGAACGCCCTCCACTGGTGCCCCCGAGAGTCGTGTTGGTCGGCGGCATGATCGCGAGTGGAAAGAGCCGCACCGCAGCGACGATCGGAGCCTTGCTCGCCGCTCCCGTCGTCAGCTCGGACCGCACGCGCAAGCACCTCATGGGCCTGGGTCCAACGGCGTCGATGCAAAGCAAGGCATGGTCGGGAGCCTACTCGCCAAGCGTCACCGAGGCGGTCTACGAGGAACTTTGGCGGCTTTCCGACGTCATCATCTCATCGGGGCGGCCAGTGGTGCTGGACGCCTCCTTCCGAACGGCGGCGATGCGCGCCACCGCCCGCCGCCTGGCGGAGCGGCACGGGGTCCCGTTCTTGTTCGTCGAATGCAGCGCCCCGCGCCAGCTGATCCTGGAGCGCCTCGCCGCACGCGACAGAGTCGTCGCACACGAGAGCGACGCCCGAACCGATGTGCTCGAGGAGTTCGAACGACGATTCGAACCGATCGACGAGCTTCCGCCGTCAGAGCGTTTCCGTCTCGACACCTCTCGGCCTCGCGAGGATGCCCAGAAGGAGCTCGAAGCGATCTTCGGCAGTTAGGCTGCCCCTCACGGGCGAACCGCAAGAACAGGCACCGGAGAGTACCGGAGGCAGTACTGCGAGGAGCTTCCAACCATTATCCCACGAAGACGTCCCTGCCCCCTGCAACCCACGAAAAGGAGGTCGGCATGAATGTCGGCAGCGGCATTGCAGAGCATCTTGCCAACCGGTCCGTCTAGCACTTGCATGGTCGTGTTGGGCTTCAAACCCTCGCTCGAAATGAGCTGGTCGAGACGCGAACGCGCTGTCGACGCGAGGCCTTCCAGCACGCTCGGCCATTCCTTGGGCATCATGGTCTCCGTGATCGGATGAGGTACCACGTGGAGCAGAGCCACCTCGCCGTCGATCCCCTCGGCTACATCACGCGCCCAACGGACCGCTTCGATCCCGTGGGCAGAAAAATCGACGCCTACCGCGATGCGCGCTCCCGCGTAGTCTTCACGAAGCCGCCCGCACGATACTAGGACGGAGCAAGGCGCCTGCCGAACGACGCGCTCGGCCGTCGAGCCAAGCAAACGCTCCGGGAGGCCGATCGCGCCAACAGGATCGCCCACCGCAATCAAGTCGGCGTTCACCGAAACAGCGGTCCGCAGAATCGTCTCCCATGGACGACCCTCCTCGCACGATGACTGGCAATTCAAGCCGAGCGCTTCACATCGTTGTCGTTCGCTTTCGAGCTCTCGCAGCGAGTTCTCGAAGCGCCCTTTGAAACGCTCGCGAAGCGCTTGAGCAGCCGCCCGCGCAGCGATCGGAAGGTCCCGCCACGAATGCTCGAGCCCTACTTCGCTCGCGTGCACCAACCACAGTGTCGCTCGGGTCGCTTGAGCGGTCGGTATAGCAAGCTGCATCGCGCGACGCCCAGACTCTCCGAGGTCGACTCCCACAACGATGGTCCTAATGGCCATGACTCAAGCCAGAGCAAGCACCGTGCCAGATCAGGCGCCCGGGTCGGAAAGCTCCTGGATCGCGTACTCCACAAAATCAGAGTCGGTCAGCATGCCCACCAGCTGCCCTTGTTCGACCACCGGCACGCACCCGTACGCATGCGAACGCAGCGTGAGCGCGGCCTCCAACGCGGGAGTATCCGGGTAAACCGTGTGCACTTCTTTCGTCATGACCCATCGGGCTTCGATCCAACGATTCATGTGCGCTTGTTCGGTCGACAGGGCCCCCGAGAGACTCCCCTCCTGACTGCGGAGCACATCACGATGAGAGATCAAACCCAGCAGGCGCCCGGAGTCTGCCACGGCGACGTGGCGAATATTGTTCGTTTCCATCAACTGAATGACATCCCGAAGCGGACTGGTCGGACCGACGGAAACCGCCGGTTTCGTCATGAGATCTCGTACCAGGAGCTGCGACATGTGCTCTACCCAAAGCATGTTCCATGCCAGGCCTGGTCGGCGAGCCCAATGGCGCATATTATTCGCTTCGGGAAATCATGACTGCAGATTTTGCGCCATAACGGCTCGATAGACTTCATGTATGGACCTATTGGCCCCAACCTCGCTGGGCTCGGATTTTGCTAGTGATCACTTTGGTATGTCGAACACATTCTACGAGCGTTTGAGCGCCCTCGACGCGTCCTTCCTCGACATAGAGAGCAAGGCTGCTCCCATGCACGTGGGCGCAGCGCTCCTTTTCGACGCGAGGCCTCTGACCCTCGAGCACGGGGGCCTCGATATCCACCGCCTCACGAAATACACCGAGGCGGCGTTGGATTCCATTCCCCGCTACCGGCAGCGCGTCGAATGGATACCTGGGTTTGGGCACCCGGTCTGGGTCGATGACGAGCGTTTCAACATGCGCTTTCATCTGCGCCACACGCGGCTGCCGCTTCCCGGCGACGAGCGCTCCCTCAAGCGCTTGGTTGGGAGGCTGTTTTCGCAGCACCTCGATCGGAGCCGGCCGCTCTGGGAGTTCTGGGTCGTCGAGGGCGTCGAGAACGACCGGTTCGCGCTCATCATCAAGGTGCACCACTGCATGGTCGACGGTGTGGCCGGGGTTCAGCTCATCGAGGCGCTGTTGCAAATCGGCCCGGACGCCGTGGAGCGAGAACCCGACGAATGGCAGGCACGCCCCGCCCCGAGCCGAGCCGAGCTCATCCTGAACGAGACCAACCACCGTATCGATGGCCTGCGCAAGCTCAGCCACTTCATGCCGCGCGTTCGGGAGAACTTCCGGGGCCTGTCGAGCGTGATGCGCTCGGGCATGAAGCCAACACCTAGGACCGCCTTCACAGAGCAGGATATCAGCCCCTACCGCCGATTCGATTGGACCTCGGTCGGCCTCGATGAAGTGAAAGCGATCGGAAAATCGCTGGGCGGGACGATCAACGACGTGGTGGTCGCGACGACAACCGGCGCCGTCCGCCGTTTCCTTTTGCGGCGGGGCTCCGACGTCGACTCGATGGAAGGATTCCGCACAGTCCTGCCCGTGAACACCAGAAAAGCCGGTGGCCTGTCGGTCGGCAATCACGTGGCCATGCTGCTCGCAGACCTGCCCGTGAGCGAGCCCGACCCCCTCGAACGGCTGCGAAAGGTCGTTCGTGTGACCACCGAGCTGAAGAAGGAGTCGAACCAAGCCGGGGGCGCCGAGCTCATCGAAGACGTCGCCGATCTCACGAGCAAACGCCTCGTGTCGGAGCTTTACCGAGCTGCAATGCGGTTGCGCACGTACAATCTGATCATCACCAACGTGCCGGGCCCGCCCGTCCGTCTCTATATGCTCGGCGCGCCAATGACCGCGATCTATCCGATGGTCCCGTTGATGCAGAATCAGAATCTCGGCATCGCGCTATTCAGCTACGCCGGTGTGCTGCACTGGGGCTTCAACGCAGACTGGGAGTCTTTCCCCGACGTGCACGAGTTCGTCGACGACCTTCTGGTTTCGTTCGCGGAATACAAGAAGCTCGCTGCGGCGCACGCACCTGAAGTCTCTGGAGGCAAGGAGGCCTCCGCGCGCGCTTAGCAACCAAGGTGCCCCATGCAGGCACGCCACCCCTAGAAGAAAATAGAAGTGAAGTGACTATGACTAGCATCAATCCCGCGTCTGATTTCCCGGAGAACCAACCGAGGGCGGAAGGCTCCAAGGGCCGAGTGCTGATCGTCGATGACGAAGCGAACGCCCGCAATGCGCTCGCGGAGCTCATGGACGACGCCGGGTACTCGGTGAGCACCGCCGCCGACGGACGCACGGCCCTCCTACAAATGGAACAGGTCGATCCCGACGTGGTCCTCACGGATCTGAAGATGCCCGGCATGGATGGGCTGTCGTTGATCGAGCGTGGGCGCCCGATGTCACCCCACTCGACGTTCATCGTCATGACGGCGTTCGCAACCATCGACACCGCAGTGCAAGCGATCAAGCTCGGCGCGGAGAGCTACCTCACCAAGCCTCTGGAGCTCGACACGGTGATCGCGATCGTCGACCGTGCGCTCGAACGAACGAGGCTGTCTCGAGAGGCTGCCCAACTCCGTGAGCGCATGGACGATCGCTTCCAGTTCAAGAAGATCCTGGGCGAGCACCCGTCCATGCAGCGTCTGATGAAAAACATCGCGCAGGTCGCTCGGAGCCGCGCCACCGTGTTGATCCATGGCGAAACCGGAACGGGCAAGGAGCTCATCGCCGCGGCGATTCATCAGAACTCGAAACGAAAGGACAAGCCGTTCATCCGCCTGAACTGTGCGTCATTGAGCGAAACCCTGCTGGAGTCCGAGCTCTTCGGTCACGAGCGCGGCTCGTTCACCGGAGCGATGTCGCGGCGTGAGGGGCGATTCAAGCAAGCCGACGGCGGCACGCTGTTCCTCGACGAGGTGAGCGAAATCCCGATGAGCGTTCAGATCAAGCTCCTCCGCTTCCTCCAAGAGCGGGAGTTCGAACGCGTTGGAGGCAACGAAACGATCAAAGTCGATGTGCGGGTCGTGGCGGCTACAAACCGCAACCTGAAGCAACGCGTGGAGGACGGCCGCTTCCGCGAAGACCTGTACTACAGGCTCAAGGTCGTCCAGCTCGACGTGCCTCCCTTGCGCGTCCGCCGAAGCGATATTCCACTGCTGGCGCACGCGTTCCTTCGGAAGTACGCCGCGGAGAACGATCGCTCGGTCCAGGGCCTCTCGGAAGAAGCACTGCAGCACCTGATGATCTACCCTTGGCCCGGAAACGTCCGCGAGCTCGAGAACGCCGTCGAACGGGCCGTGGTCATGTGCGACGGCGACCGGATCGACCGCGACGACCTTCCGACGTCCGCCCACGGAGACCTGCAGAATGGGTCGGTGATGGCGCTGATTCCCGGCGTCACGATGTCCGAGCTCGAGCGGATCGCGATTCTTCGAACATTGGACGCGGTAGACGGCTCCACTGCGCGAGCCGCCGAGATCCTCGGGATTAGCCAGCGCAAGATCCAGTACCGCGTGAAGGAATGGGGCTATCTGTCCGCAATCACCGACTAGAGCCCGATCGGAATCCAAACAGACGCCTGCGTTCCACCCTCTGGAAGCGCCGTCAGCTTCGCCGTGCCTCCGTGCAGTTCCACGATTCGCTTCACGATGGCCAAGCCGAGCCCCGTACCTGCGTCCTTGGTGGTGACGAACGATTCGAAAGCCCGCGCTGCAATCTCGGGTGAGATCCCGGGACCGTTGTCGATGACGTTGACTTCCCAGCTGCCATCGTCGAGCACGCGGCTGCGGATCTGGACGGTAGACTGACCGCAGTCGGCGACCGCTTCGACCGCGTTCGTAATCAGGTTGTTGACGACTTGCTTGAGGCGGTCGCGCTCGGCGACGAGCACGCATGTCCCCAGGTCGATGTCTTGGATGAACTCAATCCCCTGTGATTCGATCTCGGGACGGCGAAGCTCCACAACCTCCTCGAGCAGGACGCGAACTTCACACCGGACGGGTTCGAGCCTGCGCGCTCTCGCCAAGTTCAGGAAGTCGTCGAGCAGGAGAGACAGCCTTCGGAGCTCGTCCTGAACCACGTTGGTTCGCCTCTCGATCTTCCGGCGGATCGACGTGTCTTGAACTCGGGCAGCTGTGCGCCGCAGAACATCGAGCTGCAGCGTGGCTGCATTGAGGGGATTCCTCACTTCATGAGCCAGGCCTGCGGTCAGCCTGCCCATCACCGCAAGCGACTCCGCCTCGGCGGTCTTCTTGAGCACATAGTCCTCGCGATACGTCTCGAGCATGATCGCGAGCTCGATGTCACAAATCTGGTCGATCGCGCAATGGTCTTGGAACGGTCCGAAACCGTCCTCGGAGACCTCGGACAGAGCGCGATGCAGCCCTAGCCGGATCACGTTCATCGCCGCGAGCATGTAGCGCTGCTCGAGGCCGACCTTCACATGAACGCGGCCGATTCTCGCTCGCTTCTCCAGGTAGCTCTGGTCGTAGGGGCCGGTGAACAGCCCTTCGAGCCACTCCTCCAGGGAGACCTTGAGGCGCTTTATCTGAGCCTCACTCTTCAACACTGCACGAGCGCCGGGATCATCGACAATGGCCTGATAGAACCCGTCGACGACGCGACGGTGATATGGCCGCATCCGACTACCCATCGCTTGCAGGCGACGGGCCGCGCCGTCGTCGAACCCCACGTATTCCTTCAGCGCTGGCAGCAAGCTGGCGTCGACCATCACGTCTGGCTAAAAAATTGCGCCCTTTGTGTCAAGGACTCTTCTGCAACCGCCGCTTAAAAGGCCGAAAGTGAGGGGAGACGGACCATACTGACCGGACACGGCGCGTCCTCGGCGAGCCGCTTGATCTGGTTCGGGTCGAGATCGTCGGCCCCCGCTATGGGCTGAATCCCAACCAGGATCAGGTCCACCTTGGATCGCTGAGCGCTCTGCAACACGTAATCCGGCCAGCCCCCTTCTTCGTAGAGCTCGGCCCGGCAACGAACGCCCCGGTCAGCGCACCACTGCCGCTGCCGCTCGAGGAGCTGACCCTCTTGCCGAAGCCTTGCCTCGATCCGGTCACGCCACTTTTCGCCCTTGGCGTGTTGAGTCGACGGAGGGTCGGAGAGCCGGGTCGCGCCGCCGTAGGTGGAAACCAAGATCACCTCCCCATCGGTGGGGCCCGCAATGAATGCCGCAAAGCCCACGAGCTTGTAGCTCGCGGAGGTCAGATCAGTGACAGCTAGAATCGTAGACGCCATTGTGTTCATCGGAACTCGAGCGATGTAGAGCAAGGGACGTGCCATACGAGAAAGCCTTCAAACAAAGCATTGACGCACGCCGTCATCGGCAATCCTTGCGGGCAAATCCCAATCCGCGCAGTTTTTGCGCCACGAGAAAAAGGGGACAGTCCCCTTTTCGATGGGGTTAGGCTCGGGCATGGGTGCTTCCCGGCGTCACCGCGGTCCGCATCCGCTAGACGCGGAGCTCTTCTCCGCGGACAAGCTTCCGACTCTGCAAGACGCGGCCAGGGATTTGAGCTGGCTACGGACCCGAGGATACGCCGGTGCTTCGTCGCTCAAGCTAGTCGGGGACCGCCATCAACTACGCGGGCGTCAGCGAGTTGCGGTAGCCAGGTGCGCCTGTTCGGACACGGCCAAGGGCGATCGCGCGTCGAGACTATGCGACCCGGGCGCTCTAGCCACCCGACCACTGGTCATCGATGGACTCAATGTGATCACGACGATAGAGGTCGCGCTGGCGGGCGGGGTTCTGCTGTTGGGCAGGGACACATGCATACGTGACATGGCCAGCTTTCACGGAAGCTACCGTCTGGTGCAGGAAACCGAGCGAGCCGTCGCCATCCTCGTAGATATCATCAAAGTGATGAGACCATCCGAGGTGACGGTCTACATCGACCGCCCCGTCTCGAACTCCGGTCGCCTGGCCGAGATCGTACGAGCTACGGCGACCGCGAAAGACTTGCGCCTCGAGGCCGCGACCGCGGACCGCGTCGACGAAACGCTCAAAGCGTCTACTGCCGTGGTCGCCACTGCCGACAGCGCCATCCTCGACCAATGTGGCGACTGGCTGAACCTGGCGCGCGTCGCCATCGATCAGAACCGCACGGAGCTCGAGCCGCTTTGGCTATTGGATTTGTCCCAACGGTACGCGCTGTCTGAGGAAGTCCAGCGTTGAGCGTACGATGCGGCTCCGGTGCGGTTCAATCGCGATTTTCATATGCTCGCAATCGAGCTCGATGACCGTGGCGGAATTGCAGCTCCGGGCACGCCGGATGGTCGGTCCTGGCGGATTGATTTTATCGATCTTCGAAGGAAGGACGAGGGTCGCTCGAAGGAACCGCCGAAGCATGACCCCCGGCCGATACGCCCACAACAGTAGAGCGATACGGGCGGGGACTTCGTAGTTGAAGCCGGGGGGGACGATGGCTCTGAAGCCGGGATAGGCGTCGGGCGATGCGAGCAGGCAAAGCTCACCTGGGCTTGCCGTAATCAGAACCGTGGTTGGAGGGCGACCAAACCAGGAGCCGACTAAGTCTTTCAAGCCCCTTGCCACGATGCGAAGGAAAGCGAGAGGGCTCCACTGCCTTACGGCCGCCAGCGTACTGCTCAAGCCGTCAAACATGGGCGCCACCGCAATGACCGCCGCCACATTTTCATTTTTCGTTGCGGCTGAGAGCGCATGACCGCCACCGAGCGAAAAACCCCAGGTCACGATGCGGCTCGAATCGACTTCGTCCTTGGCGCGTGCGAATTCGATGGCGGCTTGCCAATCTTCGAGCTGCTTGCGAATCGAAATCAATTGGCGCGGTACCCCGCCACTGTCACCGAAGCCGCGGTAGTCGAAAAGGAGCACGGCGTACCCTGCCTGGGCAAACGCCAGCGCGAATTCGCGGAGGCTGCACTCGCGGGTCAGACCAAACCCGTGTCCCATCACGATGCAGGGCGTGGGCCCGGCCGCATCGTCCGCTGCAAAGAACCAAGCGCGGCAGATGTCGTCTCCGCTGCGCAGCTCAACATCGGATTCTCGAACGGCCAAGTGCTAAGACTCGGCGATCTTCAGCGCTTCATCAAGCCCACCTCGCTTGCCGATCAACATTCGAAGCTGAATTAGCTTCGGCGGCCGATTGAAGGCGACTGCGCCGACGAGCCGGCCGGCACGGCCGTAGAGGGCGATGAACTTCTCGCTCTCGGGTGTGCCACCGGCGAGAACCAGCTCATCGGTCGGCTTGGGCCTGCCGACCCCCTGAATCTTGATGTCGAATTGGTCGGACCAGAACATCGGAACCGACTCGAATGGTTTCGCTTCGCCCGGTGCGGCGAGCAGGCTGGAAACCGCGTGGCGCGCCTGCTCGACGGCGTTGGTCCAGTGCTCGACCCGCATGCGCTCTTCGAAGAGCGGATTGTACCAGCTCGCCACATCTCCAGCCGCGACGATGCCGGGAACGCTGGCCGCCAGTGTTTCATCGCATCGAACTCCATCTTCGAGCTCAACGCCCGAGCCTTCAAGCCACGACACCGACGGGCTCACCCCGATTCCAACCACGACGAGGTCGCAATCCACCTTGGTGCCGTCATCCAGCAGCACGCTTTCGACGCGGTCTGATCCGCCGAAGCCTCGTACGCGCCGTCCGCAATGGACGCGAACGCCGCGGCGTTCATGGACTTCCCGCAGAACGGCTCCAAGGCGAGGGCCAAGGGTTTGCGCCAGCGGGGTCTCCAAAGCCTCGATCATCGTGACCTCGAGCCCCAGTTGCCTGGCGGAAGCCGCCACCTCGGCGCCGATGAAGCCCGCACCGATCACGGCGACCCGAGGCTTGGCGGTAAGCGCGGCACGAATCGCCAACGAGTCGTCTAGGGTCCGGAGCGTATGGACGCCGTCGATGCGCGGTTGATTGGGAAGCTCGCGCACCTGACCGCCAGTGGCAATCACCAACCCGTCGAAGGGGACTGCGGCGCCGCCTTCGAGCCCCACTTCACGCGCTTCCGTATCGAGCGAGACCGCGCGTCGGCCGAGCACGAGATCGACGTTCAAGTCGTCGTAGCTCTTTCGACGCAACGACAGTCGCTCCGACTCCCACTCGCCGCGTAGCACCTCTTTGGAGAGCGGCGGCCTATCGTACGGAAGGTGCTCTTCGTCACCGATCAACACGAGCTCCCCTTCGAACTTAGCGCGCCTGATGAACTCCGCCGCACGCAGTCCTGCGAGGGACGCCCCCACGACGGCGATCCGACTCATCTCGGTCATCGATCGAAGGGATCGTTCTTCTGATGGCTCATCGCAACCGCTTGCGTAACGAGCGTCTTGATGTCCTTCGCAGCCCCCCGAAGTACCTGAAGAAGCCCAGAAACAAGCTCAGCGTGATCCCGAGGCACCCCCTCCAGATACGAAGGCGGCCGCGACGAGGGCGCTGCCGCTGGCGCTGCCGCCGACACTGGCGCTGACACTGGCACTGCCGCCGACACTGGCGCTGACACTGGCACTGTCGCTGACACTGGCGCTGCCGCTGCCGCTGGCGCTGGCACTGGCGCTGACACTGGCGCTGACACTGCCGCCGACGCTGGCACTGGCGCTGACAATGCCGCTGCCGCTGTCTTCTTCGCTCGGGGTTTGGCTGGCTTCGTCGGCCGGCTCGACTTCGCAGGCCCTTGGCCCCGCGGAGGACGCTTTGTGGCCTTCTTGCGAGGAGCCTTGCTCGTCCGCTTCTTGGCGGGTGCCTTGCTCGCGCGTTTCTTGGTCACCTTCTTTGCGGGCCCCTGGCCGCGTGGAGGGCGCTTCGCGCCCTCTTTACGGGGCGCCTTGCTCGCCCGCTTCTTCGTTGCCTTCTTTGCAGGCCGAGTTTTGTTCGCGGGCGTTCGCTTGTTCGCCATGGCGCCTCCCAGTTCGGGCACATTATCCGAAACACGGCGGAGGGCAAGCTCGTCTAGTGTTCGACGACGTAGACGAATTCGAGTTGCTCGGGTTGCGCCGGGGGTTTGCTCGCTGCCGGAATCAACCCGACCTCTTGGTAACCCACCGCCTCGAGCACGCTGACCATGAGCGTATTGCGCGTGGGCACCCTCGCAAACACGTACTGGAGCGGCGTCCGAGCCGCGTGACGGATTGCGTGCATCGCCAGCATGCGCCCAAGTCCCGAGCTCTGCTGACCCAAACAAGTCGTGGCCTCGGCCTTCAGACGGCGATTCGCGGGATCGGAACCAGCCGATGAGAGCATCTCCCATCCCACCACGGAGCCGTGCCCGTTCTCGGCGATCCAGAACTGAAATACATCGTCTTGCGATCTCAATGCCCGGTCGAAGAACTCGTTGAGCCGCATCTCGCTCGGAAGCTGGCCATCCCAGTATTCGGCATGCGACTCGCAAACCCGCAACACACCGGCGAGGTCGGAAACGCCTCCCTGACGGATCATAAGCCGGCTAGCCGGCGGTATCGTGGACGTACCAAGCACCGGACTGTCTGGTATATCCCTTGGCGGCCTGCTTGGGCAATCCCCTCAATCGGGACCCGCAAAACAGGGGGTCGGCGGGATTACTGGACCGACGGGCAGCGAATCGGGTTCGACGTGGCCTCATTGTTGCCGTCATCGCACTCGTTGTACCGCTGGCCGCCCATCCCGTCGTCGTCGACGGTCGCCGAGACCACGACCTCAGTGACCTGCGGACCCGCGGGAATCTCGAACACCGCCACGAGCTGCTCCGATTGCCCCGGAAGCAACCAGTCACCGGTGGCCACGGTGCCGAGATCGAAGACCCTAGCATCGTCGGTGGTTACGACCACGTGGGTGAGGATGCCCGGTGGGACGCTCAGCGAGCCATCGTTGCCGACGACCAGCGCTAAAGTGAACTGACGCTCGTCGCAATCGAGTCTGGAGATCTCGCGCACCACGAAGTCAGGCGCATCGAAGAGGCCGCCTGGTTGGACGTTCTGTCTGAAGTTGTTGAGCCGTGAGCGTGTCCAGTTGGGCTCGGGCACGCGTGGAATCTGACCGTCCTCGGTCACGTTGGTCACGCTGTAGGTATGCTGGTTCCAAATGCGCCGCGTGCGCACCCAGTTGTTGTCTGCGTCTTCCCAGATCTCGATGCCGCCGCGGTCTGGATCGTGACGGTTCGGCTCCGGGACCACGATCTCCGACTTTCCATCGTTATCGACGTCGACGACGATCGGCATCTCCAAGCGCGTGTTGCTGCTGTGCGAGTCGTCTTCGTAGAGAATGGTGCCGTCAGAGCCTTTGAAAATCCGGAAAGTCGTTTCATCGGCGTACACCACCTCAGCCGAGCCGTCGCCCTCGAAGTCGAAAACGCTCGACCCGGTCACGCGGCTCGAACAATCGTCATTCTCGACCATCCAGCGAACCCACTCGCGCCTGCAGCCCTCGGGCAGCGGGCTTCCAGTGCACTGAAAGTCGAATACCACGTAGGCGGTCGAGCTTGCGGTGCCGACTTCGGCAAAGCCGTCTCCATCGAAGTCCGCCACGGTAGGCGGCCCGCTCTCGTTGGAGCCCACCGTGTGGACCACGACCTGAGCTCCATCACTCATAATCGGGTTCCCAAGCTCATCATAGGCGAACAGGTTCAACGGCTTTTGGCATAGGATCCGCTCCGGCGGCAGCAGGTCCCCGTCTTCGTCGAAAAGCGGAACGGAGGGCATGTACGCCGCCGGCGAGTAGGTTGGCTCTTCGACGTCATCGCTGTCCTTGGCGGCGGGATCCCACTCGGCATCAGGGTGCTCAAAGCCCGGAATCCGAATCGGAAGCGGGATGCCGGCGACCGGTGATCCATCATGGTTGAGGATGAACAGCTCACCGAGTCGAACGATCACCACTTCGCCGTCGTCGTCTCCATCGAAGTTGCCGACTGCGTTGTAACCGTCGCAGTCGAGCGAGCCATTGCAGCTGGAGTTGGTCGTCGTGTACTCGAAGGTCCAACGCTCGCTTCCATCGTAGTTGTAGACTGTGTTTCCGGCGATCACCTCTTGCAGGCCGTCGCGATCGAGATCCGCCACCGTCGACACGGGACCCAGGAACGCGTTATTGCCGATCCCGAGGTTCGCGTTCGGCGTCACGGCCTCTAGATCACGCCCGTCCCAGGCAAGCGCGCCGGCGGGCAGGTCGACATCGCCGGGCCCCCTACCCGACAGACCATCGAGCACTACGTTGCCGATGATGACCTCCGGTCTGCCGTCAGCGTTCAAGTCGGCGATCGACGGTTGGGCGCCGCCGCGGGTGTGCTGATTGTTCGGCAGGCTGTCGTTCTGCCACATGACCTCCCAGGCCGAGCCATCATCGGCCGTTCGCCGCCAAGCGATCGTGCCGCCATTCTTGAAGGTCGCGACGATCTCCGGCACCCGTTCGCCGGTCATGTGATCGGGGTGGAGGTTGCCGAGCGCGATGCCCGTGGAGTTCCCAATCCAATCGTCCGATGTAAGACCCTTGAGCGTGGCATGCGTGCTCATCGTCCCGTCGCCGTTGCAGCCACCCGAGACGATGCGCACGACGGCTCGCCGCGTACAGCATCCGTCCGCATCATAGTCGAAGCTCGCAAACACGATGTCAGGCGTGTCGAGCATGTCGGTAACGCCGTCGCCGTTGTCGTCGGTGAGGTTGGCGACGGCAGGCGTCATGACCACCTCGCTCATGCGGGCGATTTCAATTTCTTCGTCGGTAGCGCCCATCTGCGCCTGAGGAGGCGTCCAGCGACAGCCGATGGCCGGCTCGAACTCTCCGACTGGCGGCCTGAACTCGCATACGTCGACCGCGTCACGAGGGATGCACACTCCAAGGCTAGGCTCACAGAGCTCGTCGATTTCACAATCCTCACCAAGCGCGCACTCATCGAGAAGCGGGACACAGGCGCCACCAATACATGCCTCGCCGTTTGCACAGCAGAGCGCGTTGTCGTCTCCGCAGAGCTGCGATGGGGCATCGCACCGGGCCACGCACGACCCCTCGAAGCACATCTCGGCGCCGTCACAGCAGACACCATTGCACTCGACGTCGCTTCCGCAGTCGGTGGCGCAGCTTCCGTCTCTGCACACCGAACCGGGCGCGCAGCACTGGGCGGTGCCTCCAAAGACACAGGCCGCCACATCGCCACAGATCGAGATGCACAGGCCATCGTCAGCGCATTCCTCTCCGAACGGACAGTCGCAGGAGAAGTCGACGCCACCGGCCCCGACGGCACGAGGCGCTCCGGCCGGCGGGGCTTCCCCGCAACCCGCCACGACGATCCAAAGCAAGACCATCCAAGACCCTGAGCGCATGATTTGAAATATAAGTGTAATAATCCACTAATGCTAACTCTGCTCTGCTGCTTGCGTTTGGGCCCCGGGTTACTAGAACGTGTTTCACTCGAGGGCCCACCGGCCTCGCAGCAATAGGAGCGAATGGATGGCCATCGTCGAACCACTTTCCCCAACCTCCGAGGGGCGCCGCCGGCTCGGGATCCGCAGCCCGGCGACCCGTGAATCGGTCGGCGAGATCGTCGTCAACAGCCAAGCCGACGTGGAGCTTGCGATCGCCAAAGCGCGCGACGCGCAGAAAGAGTGGGCGCGAGTCCCTGTCGAGGAGCGCGCCCGCATCGTCAGGGGGGCGATCGACATTCTCGTCGAGAAGCGCGACGAGGTGGTGAAGACGCTCATCAGCGAGACGGGCAAGACCCATTTCGAGTCGCTGATGATGGAGATCCTTCCGGGCTGCGACTACATCAACTTCTGGTGTGGCCGCGCCGTCAAGGAGCTCTCCGACGAGAAGCGAAAGCTCCACGGCTATCTTCGCCCGTACAAGAAGCTGGTGATGCACTATCGCCCGCTCGGTGTGGTCGGCATCATCACGCCGTGGAACGGCCCGTTCTCGCTGGCGATCAACCCCACCGTGCAAGCGGTCCTGGCTGGCAACGCGGTCATCTTGAAGCCGTCGGAGGTTTCGCCCCACTCGAGCGAGTGGGCGGTTCGACTGCTGAGAGAAGCCGGCGTACCCGAAGGCGTCGTGCAGGTTTTGCATGGCGACGGCGAAACTGGCGCGGCGCTCGTCAATGGCGGTGTGCAGAAAATCTCGTTCACTGGAAGCGTGGGAACCGGGAAGAAGATCGCAGCCGCCTGCGCGGAGCAGCTCATTCCATGCACCCTGGAATTGGGCGGAAAAGACGCGATGATCGTGTGCGAAGACGCCGACCTCGAGCGCGCGGCCGGTGGCGCGGTCTTCAACTCGATGCTGAATTCCGGCCACATTTGCATGGGTGTGGAGCGCGTCTACGTGGTCGAAAGCGTCGCCGACGAGTTCGAGGAGCGCGTCAAAGGCATCGTCAGCGAACTCCGATACGGCACCGGTGAGGATATCGACCTGGGCTCGGTGTTCTGGGACCGGCAGATGTCGATCATCGAGCGCCACGTCGAGGACGCGAGGGCCAAGGGCGCCGATATCGTCGTTGGCGGAGAGGCAGACACGACGGACGGCCTCTTCTACAAGCCCACCTTCGTTCGCAATCTCGATCACACGATGGACCTGATGCGGGAAGAGACCTTCGGCCCGATCGTGTCGGTGATGCGCGTCGCCGATGAGGAAGAGGCGATTCGTCTCGCCAATGATTCGGTGTACGGATTGAGCGGCAGCGTCTGGACGCGGAACACCCAGAAGGGCATCGAGATCGCGAAGCGCCTCGAAACCGGCTCGGTGGTGATCAACGACGCGTCGATGGCGTACGGCGCACCGGAAGCACCATTTGGGGGCATGAAGGAGAGCGGCGTGGGGCAAGTCAACGGCCTCGGCGGCCTTCGTGGATACACGCACCAGCAGCCGATCCTCATCGACCGATGGACGGTGAAAAAGGAGCGTGTGTGGTACCCGCATACACCGGAAACCCTCAAGGAAATCGACGGGATGATTAAGTTCATCTACGGAGGCGCGCTCAAGAGGCTCGGCTTCTTTTCGTAGCCCCATTCATCCCCTATAGTGGCGCGTTATGACCCGTGCCCGTGACTCGGTCATGCCGTTGGTTCGCAACGGCGTGGACAAGGCAGCGAACCATTTTTCGCGCCTTGGGTATGGCGTGTTGCCGTGGCTCATTCAGAGTTGGCGCCGCGTTCACGTCGAGCACAACGTCCCATATCGGAACACCCGCAAGCGTTCGCACCTGCTGGACATCTACCGGCCGCGGGACGCGGTGGGGCAGCTGCCGGCGATCCTCTACATCCATGGCGGCGCCTTCTCGATGATGTCGAAGGACACCCATCGGATCATGGCCTACGTCCTGGCGGCGCAAGGCTACCAGGTGTTCAACATCAACTACCGGCTCGGCCCGGTGCATGCGTACCCAAAGCCGCTCAAAGACGCGATGGCCGCTCTCGAGTGGGTGCTCGACAACGGTGCCAAGTACGGGGCCGATACCGGCAGCCTGGCGATCATCGGAGAGTCCGCCGGCGCGAACCTTGCCGCCGCCCTCGCCTATTGTACGACGCACCCCAGACCCGAACCGTTCACTCGTAGCATCTTCGAGCGCGAGGTGGATATCGCCTGCGTTGCTCCCTTGTATGGCCTGCTCGATCTGCACGACGTCCGTCGCTTCTGGCGGGACCCGGACAAGAGCCGGCGCATGGCCGGATGGATCAAGGGCGAGATCCGGGGCACGGCGTACTCGTATCTCGGCCGGCGCGTGAAGCGTGCGCTTCAGTTTCCACTCGCCAGTCCGCTGCGTCTGTTCGAGAAACCCGCCGTTCCAGGAAGCCGGCCCCTTCCGCCGTTCTTCACGACGGTCGGAACCGCCGACCCGCTGCTGGGCGACACGATTCGACTCAGCGAGGCACTCGCGCGGCGGAACACCAACTGCGAGCTGCATGTCTTTCGAGGTGAGATCCACGCGTTCAACGTGTTGCTTTGGCGTGCGGCTGCGCGCGAGCAGTGGGGAGCGCTATTTGATTTCCTCGAAAAGCACATGCCCGGCACCATGGCCGAAGCGCCCGCGCAAGCGCCGCACTATGCGTCGCTGGCCGAGACGTTTGCAGAGTAGTCGCGGGTTTCCACGATGTCCGCGTATGGGAGCGGCTCGATGGCCCTGCCGCGATGCCGCGCCCAAGCCCGGGTGAACACCGCGCCCATCAGGAAGATCTGGGTGGTGTAGTAGATCCACAGGAGCAGAACGATCAGCGAGCCGGCTGCTCCATAGATCGACGCTGGGCTCGCGTAGCCCAGGTAGAGCCCGATTAAGAACGAGCCCCCGAGGACGAACAAGCAGGTTACAGCCGCCCCGACCCAGACGTCCCGCCACGCGATGGTTGCGTCGGGAAGCCAGCGGTAAACGAGGGCAATCAAGGGAGTCAAGACCGCAAATGCGCTCCCAAACTCCGCCATGTTCAGCATGTAACCGCTATCGCCGAGGAGATGGGCGGCGGCCGCAGCAACCGAATGAAGCAACACCAGGGCAACTAGCGAGCTGCCGAAAATCAGCACCATCGCGAACGCGAGCAATCTCCGCTCCGCCAGGTGCAGCGTCTCGGAGCGACTCGCATGAACCAGGAGCTTGGGCCGAATCCCCCACATGTGGTTCAGCGCGCGACGCAGCATCGAGAACAGGCGTGCGGAGATGTAGAGCATGAAGACGGTGCCGATGACCGGCGCCGCCCAGCTCGTCGCTTCGTCGCCTAGCTGAACGATCGTCTCGACCAGGAACGTCGCCATGTCATCGCCGAGGAACGCGCCGACTTGGTCGACGAGCTCCTCCCTGGCCTCCGCTTTTGGCATGACCAGCGACGCGATCAGCAATGCCACCACCCCGAGCGGCGCGATCGCCAGGGACGCATAAAAGGCGATTGCTCCCGAGAGCAGGCGCCCATCGTGCGACTGGAAATAGCGCCAAGTCTCGAGGAGGAGCGAGACCATCTCGTTCTAGTAGCGGTAGTAGCTCGGCTTGAAGGGTCCCTCGACCGGAATTCCAAGGTACTCTGCCTGAGCGGGCGTTAGTTTGCTGAGCTTGACGCCAAGTTGACCGAGGTGGAGCTGCGCGACCTTCTCGTCGAGCTCCTTGGACAGCACGTAGACCTTGCCCACTTCGTAGCGATCGCGCTCCATCCAGAGGGAAAGCTGCGCGAGCACCTGGTTGCTGAACGAGTTGCTCATCACGAAGCTCGGGTGGCCGGTGGCGCAACCGAGGTTCACGAGACGCCCGCGGGCGAGCACGATGATGCGC
>Ga0209271_10000201_pt1 | contig 20518 bp, 13 predicted proteins | sample tdAd002_FD_187123 | JGI IMG/M metagenome (GOLD analysis project Ga0209271, IMG submission 187123) | Marine sediment microbial communities from the Atlantic coast under amendment with organic carbon and nitrate - tdAd00.2 (SPAdes)... | ecosystem: Environmental > Aquatic > Marine > Coastal >... | reverse complement strand
CATTGGCCTGGGGTCCATGGTCCTGGTGATGCCCTTAAGCTGGCTGGCCGACCACGTCGACCGGATGGGCTTCCTGGCGGCCAGTGTACTGCTGACGATGGTGGGCCTGTTGCTGATGCCGTGGCTGATCCAGATTCCAAACGTGGCCGTAGTTTATGCCTTTCTTTTCGGCGGGGTGGAAGGGATGATTTATACCCTGGGCGTAATCCTGGTCGGCCAACAGTTCAGGGGCGCCCTGCTGGCTGCTGCAACCACGATGTTCACCGCCTGCTGGGGGGCAGGGACCATGTTGGGGCCACTGCTGGTGGGTATCGGCATGGATCAATTTGGAGCGGATAAGATGGCGTTTATTATTTTTCTGTTCTTCGCCCTGTTTCTTCCGATGCCGGTCGTCAGCTACTTACGTTCACGCCGCTCACTTGCATAGAGTTGCTCCATGAACCCGGTTGTAAGCGGGTACCTGGCGGTCCAGGTTTCGATCTCTTCAATCATCCGGGCTGGACACCGGTCGCGGTCAATACGCACCGCATCCGCCTTGCCGCCGCCGTAGCCCTCCGCCTGCATCCACAATCCCGAGAACGCCGCAAACGCGATGTCCGTGTAGTTGATCGTGTCGCCGCCCAGAATAGATTGCCGGCCGTCGGCAAGCTGAACATCGATGCCCCCGAGTAACTCGTCGACGTACAGAACCGCCTTTGCGTAGTGCCCATCGCTAATCGAGAAGCTCCTGCGAATCAACATCGCGAGCAGTGGAAAAAGTACGCGTAGCGTGTAGCGCTGCCATGCCGGAACGCGCGGGTTATTGACCCCCCAGGCGTGCAGCGTGAGCTCCCGGTCGTGCAACAGGTGGTAGTAGACCCAAACCTGCAGATATCTGCCGTAGCGGTCCAGCTTCTTTTCAAGCGCGAGCCTTTCGGTTGATGGTTCCAGAAAAGCAGCTTTCTCGCCATGAGATGCAAAGTAGCTGCCCCACAGATAGCGCAGTATTTCCGGTGAATTCCCGATTATCGTCTGTACAATCCCCGTCCGCACTCGCAGTTGCGGCACGGACCTGCCCGTAAAATAGGCGCCCAGCGTGCCGCCGCTCTGCCGCTCGATATAGTCGATCTCGAGCCTGTCCATGCACCAGCGGACTTTCTCTACAAAATGGCTCAGCGCGATAGTCTCAAGCACTATGTCGGGGGTCTTCTCTGGCGCAAGGACGCCGCTCAGCACGGCCAGCCAGCGCCACAGAATCAACAACACGACAAGGCCGACAGTCGTAAACAGCCCCAAGCCGAACCACGCTACGAAAATCGGCAGTAGCAGCAGGAAAGTCGAGTGAAGCAGCAGTCGTTTACGAGCCATTGGTTTATTGTAGCCGCATTCCGCAAACGACACTTCAGGCAAGTGGCGAGTACACTCGCTTGCATATGCAAGTCACTATCAGACAGCACTGGATCGGGCTGTTGGGCTGGATCGCTGATCGGCCGCGCGGCTCTGCCGTTGCTGCCACACTTCTGCTCGCCCTGCTTGCCGGATTGCTACGTCCGCCGGTCATTGACGGCTCGATGGTCGATCAGTTGTCAGGCTCGAACGAGCGCCTCGATATTGCGGACCGCATCACGGCCGCAAGCGGCGATCAATCGAGGACCGCAATCATCGCTTCACCGGCGAGTGTAAGCATCGGTGAAATATTTGCGCAGCTCAACAATCTCAGGGCGGAACTATTGTCGCTCGATGACCGTATCACGCTGCGCTCGATTGATGAGGCGAGCGAGCAGCTGTTTGTCTATGACCTGAGTCGCGATGACTCGATCATCGACCTGCTACGCGTGTTGCGGGATGACGAGCAAGCAAGAACAATTATCAACCGCGATGCAACGCGCTTTCTGATTGTGGTCACGTCGCCTGAGTCGCTGGCGTTCGACGTGTTACATGTTTTGGACGATCACGCCTGGGGCCGCGCATATGTGACGAGAGCTGTGCTCGCGAATGCGCTGCTCGAGCGCGATGTTGTTGCAGGGCTTGGCAAGGACCTGCGCCTGCTGCTTCCGGTCATTGTCGGCGTCACGCTCGTTGCTCTTTTTCTCGCGTTCGGCGCCTGGCGCGCCTTGCTGTTACCTCTGTTCGCAAGCATCGCGTCTACGGTTGTTACCTTCGCGTTATTCTCGGCCACAGCAGTAACAATCAACCTGGTAACCTTGCTTGCGCTGCCAATCGTGCTGATCGTCGGCCTCGCCAACAGCTGTCATTTTCTCGCGAAGTCCGGGACTGACGCTGGCTCGAGTCACGACATCGATGCGGCCGTCCGGCTGACGCTGCAGCGCGTTGGTCCACCGTTCTTTTTTAGTACTTTGACAACCGCGATTGCTCTTGCGTCGCTCGGCCTTAATGATATTCCGCCGATCGCAAGTCTTGGGCTGCTCTCGGCCACCGCCTTGTTGCTTGTGTTTCTGCTTGTCTTGCTGGCGGCACCTCTGGCGTTGCGCTGGTACCTGGCCGGGTCGCGAAGCTCGTGGCAGGAATCCCGGCTGTTTGGCCGGCTGTCGCGATGGCTTGCCGCAGGACGTGTGCACATCAGCACAATGTTGCTTCTCGCTACGCTTGCCGGAGCTCTTTCCGTGCCCGCCCTTGCCGTCAAGTCAGAGCCAAGAGCATTCTTTCCGGACAATGCACCGTTCTCGTCCGCCCTGAAATTGTTTGAGAAAGAATTTTACGTTTTTTCGCCGTTGCGCATTCTTGTTTCGGTGGACAGCGAAGATCCCTTGTTGGCCTTGCGCCGGGCCGGCGGGGTCCGCGCGGCGCTCGCACAGCTCCCGAACATCAGCGGCGTCACAATGCAGCCCGCGGTGAATGAGAACGGTTCATTTGTTCTCAGTGCCTTGCTGACGAGCGAAGAAGACATCGCCACGGTCTTGCCGGTTCTCGATTCTGCGGCCCTCGATGACGATGTCGACATCATCTACAGCAACGCAACGCTTGTTTATGGCGACATCGACCGGCAGGCGATGGAGTCCCTGTTGCGCGCTCTCGCGTGGTCGGTGGTGCTGATTTTTGGTTCTATTCTGCTGGTCTTCAGGTCCTTTCGAGTGCTGCTAAGTGCGATGCTTGCGAACGCCGTGCCGCTGATGCTCGTGTGCGGCGCTGTCTGGCTAATCGGCAACCCGCTGAACCTCGTGACGGTTTTCGTCTTCCTGGTTGCGCTGGGCGTCATCGTCGACGACTCGATACACATCCTGTTCTGGCGTGCTGCCGGCGACACCGTTTCCGGTAGCAGTATCGAGTTCAGTGTGATCCTGAGTACGCTGATGCTTTGTCTCGGCCTGTTGCTTTGCCAGCTTAGTGACTTTCCAACGACTCGACAATTTGCCGCATTTTGCGCGCTCGCGCTCGTTGGCGCGGTGACTAGCAACCTTTCCGTTCTGCCGCTTTTGCTGCCCGCCAGCGCACCTCAATCAGACGTCGAGATTGGAGACGGTTAGTGCGTTCTTTTCGATGAATTCACGTCGCGGCTCGACCTGGTCGCCCATCAGCGTCGTAAAAATTTCATCTGCCTTGACGGCGTCTTCGATTCTCACCTGCATGAGCCGGCGCGTTTCCGGGTTGACCGTCGTATCCCAGAGCTGCTCCGGGTTCATCTCGCCAAGGCCTTTGTAGCGCTGGATCGATTGCCCGCGCCGCGCCTCGCCCATCAACCAGTCAACCGCCTCTGAAAACGCTTCGACCGCGAATTGTCTTTCGCCGCGTTTTACATGCGCCCCGGCGCCAAGCAGCCCGGAAAGTTTCCCGGCCAGCGCTATGATGTGTTTGTACTCGTTGGTGTCAAAAAACTCTCTCGGCAAATAACGCGTAGCACCGACGCCGTGTTGAACTTTCGTTATCCCAATGCGCACGCCCTCGCCGTCTTCGTCGCCACGATCGAGCTCCGCCGAATATGTCCCGCCATTGCCAACCTGCACACGATCGCCATTGCTCTTTGGCAAAGCTTTGGAAAACGCCTTTGTCCAGGTGTCGAGTTTGTCGAGATCGTCGCTCAGGCCCGCGCTCACTTCCGGCAGCGCGCTTATCGCCCGCAACACAGCCTCGTCGTAGCGCCCGGACAGGCGCGCAATAATTGCTTCGACGGCGATGTGTTCATTCGCCAGAGTTTCGAGCGCTGCGCCCGACAAGGCGGGCGCCTCTTTGTTGACATGAAGTCCGGCGTTTTCCAGCGCCGAATTCAACAAGTAACCGTTCAGCTCCGCATCGTCCTTGACGTACACCTCTTGCTTGCCGCGCTTGATCTTGTAGAGCGGCGGCTGCGCTATGTACACGTGCCCGCGCTCAATGAGCTCCGGCATTTGTCTGTAGAAAAACGTCAGCAACAAAGTACGAATGTGTGAGCCATCGACGTCGGCGTCAGTCATGATAATGATGCGGTGATAACGAAGCTTGTCTGCATCGAAGTCATCGCGCCCGATGCCGCAGCCAAGCGCTGTGATCAGGGTGCCCACCTCGACCGATGACAACATCTTGTCAAAGCGCGCTTTCTCGACATTGAGGATTTTGCCCTTGAGCGGCAGGATCGCCTGAGTGCGGCGGTCACGTCCCTGCTTGGCCGAACCGCCCGCCGAGTCACCCTCGACCAAGAACAGCTCGGACAGCGCCGGGTCTTTTTCCTGGCAGTCGGCGAGCTTGCCCGGGAGTCCCGCTATGTCCAGCGCGCCTTTGCGCCGCGTCATCTCGCGAGCCTTGCGGGCCGCGTCTCGAGCCCGGGCCGCGTCAACTATTTTCGAAACGATCGCCTTGGCTTCCTGCGGGTGCTCGAGCAGATACTCTTCCAGCCGGCCGGCCATCGCCTGCTCGACAATGCCTTTAATTTCAGATGAAACTAATTTGTCCTTGGTCTGTGACGAGAACTTCGGATCTGGCACTTTGACCGACAACACGGCCGTTAGCCCCTCGCGGGCATCGTCGCCCGATGGCGTAAATTTGTCCTTCTTGCCGCTGAGCTCTTTTTCGATGTAGGTGTTCAGCGTGCGGGTCAGTGCCGTACGAAACCCAGCCAGGTGCGTGCCACCATCGCGCTGCGGAATGTTGTTCGTGTAGCAGAACATGTTTTCCTGATAGCCATCATTCCATTGCAGCGCCGCCTCAATGCCAACATCGTCTTTCATTCCTGAAAAATGAAACACCTCGCTATGGATCGGCGTCTTGTTTCTGTTCAGATGTTCGACGAAGGCCCTGATGCCGCCCTCATACTCGAAGACATCTTCTTGCTCATCACGCTCATCTACGAGATGTATGAGCACGCCTGAATTGAGAAACGACAGCTCGCGCAAGCGCCGGGCGAGAATGTCGTAATGGAATTCGATATTCGTGAAGGTTTTGCTGCTGGGCTTGAAGCGGAGCGTCGTGCCCGTACGGTCAGTCTCGCCAACCTCGGCAAGCGGCGCCTTTGGTTCGCCGTGCTCGTATTCCTGCTGGTAGGTCTTACCGTCGCGATGAATTGTCAACACGAGGTGCTCGGACAAGGCGTTGACCACAGAGACGCCGACGCCGTGCAGACCACCAGAGACTTTGTAGGAGTTGTCGTCGAATTTGCCGCCCGCGTGCAGCACGGTCATGATTACCTCTGCCGCCGAAAGACCTTCTTCGGGGTGCAGGTCGACCGGAATGCCGCGTCCGTCGTCAGTAATGGTTACCGACTCATCCGCGTGAATCGTGACCGTGATCGTATTGCAATGGCCCGCCAGCGCTTCGTCGATCGAGTTATCGACGACCTCAAAAACCATGTGGTGCAGACCGGTGCCGTCATCGGTGTCACCAATGTACATGCCCGGGCGCTTTCGAACGGCCTCAAGGCCCTTTAAAACCTTGATATTGCTGGAAGTATATTCGGATTCGTCGGTCATTCCGTGTCCTCGGATAATAACCGGCCTATTGTAGCAAACAGGGCCCCTGAAAGTATCCCCAAATGCTTATTTTTTAACGAATTATTGTGCTTTTAAGAAACCCTTTCGAGCGCCCCGCGTTCCACGTGGAACAGCGCCGCATTTTGACCAAAAAGCCTGGTCTCCGGCGCCAGGCTCGTGGCGATCACCTGGCTGCCGAGATTGCCGACACGGCGCATTAGCCGTGCCAGAGAATCCGCATCAAGCTCGGCCGCCGGATCGTCGAGCAGCAGTAACAGCGGTCGCTCGAGAGCCGTCTGTGCCGTTTCTGTAGCCGCAAGAACCATCGCACAGGCGAGCAGTTTTTGCTGGCCTCGGGAAACGAGTTTGCGCGCCTGTCGCTCATCGTAGATTAGTTTGAGGTCGGCCCGGTGCGGGCCCGCTTGTGTGCTCCCGTGCTGCACATCTCTTTCAAGACCAGACTCCAGGGCCCCGAGCAGCGAACCCTCCTCTTTCCAGCCGGCCCGATATTCGAATCGAACCTCACTTCCTAGCAGGTCAAGGCCAGCCTCTTCCAGCCCGTCAGCGGCAACCTCAAGCGCCAGGCGCCGCGCTGCATCAAGCTGCTCCGCCAGCTCCACGAATTCCGCGTTCCAACCACTGATTGTTGCCGCCGCAGCGCCGGACCGCAACGCCGCGTTGCGCTGTTTGAGCGCCCGGCGAAACCGCCGCCAGGTCCTCAGAAAGTCGTGTTCCACGTGAAACGCGATCCAGTCAAGGTAGCGCCGCCTTTGGTCCGGGGCACCACCAACGAGGTCGTGAACGTCGGGATCTATGATCTGTAATGGCAGCGCCGTGGCCAGCGCTGCTGCCCCGCCGTCCCCATCGCCGTCGATCCGCACCTCCAGCCCGTCCGTGCTGTTGCGAACGCCGACACTGCTTGCCCTGCCCCCATCGCTCACGCGACCAAAAAGCACAAACTCTCGCTCCCCGTGTCGAATCAGGTTTGTTGTCGCTGCCCCACGAAACGACTTGCCGCGCCCGAGGTACGCCAGGGCCTCGAGCACGCTTGTCTTGCCGGAGGCGTTTGCCCCGTAGATCAGATTGAAATTTGGATCCGCATCGAACTCGATTTTCGCGAGGCAGCGAAAGTCCTTCGCCGAAAACTGCTCGATTGGCACGTCGCAGCGGTCGCGCCGCTGCTACAGGCGCATCGGCATTACAACGAACTTGCTATCGTCTTTGCCTGGCTGACGAATCAGGCAGCTCGAATTACCATCCAGTACCGACAGCGTGACTTCATCACCATCCACCGCGCCGAGCGCGTCTAACAGGTAATTCACGTTGAAGCCGATTTCGATGTCTTCACCACTGTAAGTGACCTCGAGCTCCTCTTCGGCCTCTTCCTGCTCCGGGTTGTGCGCCTGCATCACAACTCCGCTATCACGGATAATCAGCCGAATTCCCCGATACTTCTCATTCGAAAGAATTGCCGTGCGCTGCAAAGCACCTTTGAATGCGGCGCGATCGGCTGTGAGCTCATTGCTCGACTCCTTTGGAATAACCCGGTCGTACTCCGGAAATCGGCCATCGATCAGCTTTGATGTGAAGCGGATACCATCGAGCTGAATACGAACATGGTTTGGCCCGAGCTCTATATTTACGGCCCCCTCACCCGTCATCAGTCGTTGCAGCTCCAGCACGCCCTTCCGCGGCACGATAACCTGCTGCTCGTCCAGCGACCCACCAAGCTCTGCCTGACAAAGCGCAAGACGGTGCCCGTCGGTTGCAACCGCCCGGAGATGTGCCCCGCCTGTCTCAAGCAGCATCCCGTTAAGGTAATACCGAACGTCCTGCTGGGCCATCGAGAAATGCGTCTTTTCGATAAGCCGCCCCAAGACCTCCTGGTTCACGGCAATAGTCTGGCCCGCCTTGATGTCTTCCACGGTCGGGAATTCCGCGGCTGGCAACGTCGCCAGGCTGAATTTGCTCCTGCCTGAACGAACGACAAGCTTTTCGCCGCTGACACTCATATCAATGTCCGACCCCTCTGGCAGCGCCCTGCAGATATCGAGAAGCTTGCGTCCGGAGACCGTAATTTCCCCGGCTGCTTCTATAGCAACCTCCGCCTGAGCAACGAGTTCCACCTCAAGGTCCGTCGCTGTTACTAGCAGGTCGTTGCCTTTCGCGACTAAAAGCACGTTTGACAAGATCGGCATCGTTTGCCGGCGTTCAACAACACCGATTACGGCTTGCAGGGGCTTTAACAGCACGTCCCGAGCTGCGCTTAACTTCATAGATTCCACCTGTTAATAAATATTGGATACCATTAGTTTATTGTTATTATTAGGCCAGCCTATCCCTGTGGATAACTTTTTAAATACCAATAAAAACAATAAGTTACAATAAAAAATCACCTCGACAACCCGGTGAGTCAACCGCTTACCGCCTGTGTGTAGCCTGTGGATACTTTGACCAACACAGTTTGTCCACCACTTATCCACACTATCCTGTCAAAGTTCTTAACAAATTCAAATAATCGTCGTCAATACGCTTATCCGTTTCACGCAAGGCCTCGATACGACGGCAGCCGTGCAACACGGTTGTATGGTCACGACCACCAAAAGCATCACCAATTTCCGGCAAGCTGTGATTGGTGAGCTCTTTTGATAAGGCCATTGCGACCTGCCGCGGCCGGGCAATCGACCGGCTGCGCCGTTTCGACAACAGGTCACCGACGCGAATCTTAAAGTAGTCAGCGACAGTTTTTTGTATGTTTTCAATAGAGACCAGCCGCGCCTGTAGCGCCAGTAAGTCTCTAAGTGCTTCCTTGGCGAAATCCAGGTTAATCGGCCGCTCTGTAAACCGGGAGTTTGCTATTACACGCCGCAAAGCGCCTTCAAGCTCACGAACATTGGAGCGGATACGTTTGGCTATAAAAAACGCGACCTCCTCGGGCAGTTCAACACCCTCAGCCGCGGCTTTACTCATAAGGATTGCCACGGACGTTTCAAGCTCCGGCGGCTCGATTGCCACGGTAAGCCCCCAACCGAAGCGCGATTTAAGTCGCTCCTCCAGGCCGTTGACTTCTTTCGGGTAACGGTCACAAGTCAATACGATCTGGCGCTGGCCTTCCAGCAGCGCATTGAAAGTGTGAAAGAACTCTTCCTGTGACCGCTCCTTGCCGGCGAAAAACTGAATATCATCAATCAACAAAGCATCGAGGGAGCGGTAGGTCCGCTTGAAATCAGAAATCGTATTGTGCTGAAGGCCGCGCACCATGTCGCCGACAAAGCGCTCCGAGTGAACATAGGCAACACGCGCCTTCGGGTTTTGTTCGAGCATCGCATTGCCCACGGCATGCATCAGGTGCGTTTTGCCAAGGCCAACACCACCATAAATAAACAGCGGGTTATACGACGTGCCGGGATTCTGACCGATCTGGGTGGCGGCCGCCTTGGCCAGCTGGTTGCTCTTGCCCTCGACAAAACTCGCAAACGTAAAAGACGAATTCAGTCGAGACTCGACCTGCATTGGACCGGGCTGACTCGACACAACGGGCTTGGGTCTCGGGCGACCGACGGGCGCGGCGCTTATTTGCCGCGAGCCGACCTCGACAACAAGCTCCGCGGAGGCGTCCTGCGTGTCGACGATCTCGAGGATTCTCTCGATGTAGTGTTTTTGCAACCAGTCGACGACGAAGCGGTTGGGCGCGAGAAGCCGTAAGACGGGACCATCCTCGACGGCCTGCAGCGGCCGGATCCAGGTATTAAAATCCTGCTCGGGCAGCTCCGCCTGAAGATCACGGACGCATCGATTCCAGAGCGTCATCTCGGCTGCCAATTGAGTCCCCAAAAAATGATCGATTTGCTTTATTTGAATGAAGACCGGGCAGTCTATACCGTCTGCTTAAGCGCCGCCAGACGGGCCTGACAATACGGCCTTCCGCTACATCAGCCCAGTGTTTGCGGGCGTCTATTGACACTGTCAGGGCATCTGCGTACTCTTGCCGCCCTTCCGGATTGCAGGTCATTGAGCGGCCTGCGGAAAACCAGGTACCAGGCAAATGAAACGTACGTATCAGCCAAGTAAAATCAAGCGCGCACGCACGCACGGGTTTCGCGCCCGTATGGCGACGAAAGCAGGGCGCCTTGTTTTGAAGCGCCGCCGCGCGAAAGGCCGCGCCAAGCTCACGCCCTGACTGTTGGCTCAGTCGCCAGCGACAACACCTCCGTCTTGGCTGGCAGCTCACTTTACCGGCTCCAAAAAGAAAAGCGGCTGCTTGATGCTGCCGCGTTTGGGCGCGTGTTTAAAAAACCAACACGCAGCCGCGACAAATGGTTTACGGTGCTTTGTAGAGAGAACGAGAAGGATGTTGCCAGGCTTGGCTTGGCGATCTCAAAAAAGAACTGCCGGCAAGCAACAGGCAGGAACAGGATTAAACGCGTTGTCAGAGAGTCATTTCGGCAACACCAGGCTGAGCTGGGCGGGCTTGACGTCGTTGTGATAAATCAGTCCGCGGCCGGCATCGCCGACAATCAACAATTGTTTGCCAGCATGGCTGGACATTGGCAACAATGCCGACAGGCCAAAGGTGCCGTCGGCGCGCAGGAAAAAAAGTAATGGATAACCAACGACTGCTGACTTGGGCGTTTTTCGGAATGATCGCGTGGCTTACGTACCAGGCCTGGATGCAAGACTATGGCCCGCAGCCCGTCGTCGAACCGGTGACGACGACGGCCCCAGGCGCCGAACAACCAGCCGTCAGCCTTCCCGAGCTGGCTGACCCGGGGCCCGACGAGATCGGGGCGCCCGATGTAATACCGACTGTTGATGTGCCGGCCGAAGCCAGCCAGACGACGACCGCGCCAGCTATTCGTGTAGCAACGGATGTTTTCGAGCTCGAGATAAGTACGCAGGGCGGCACGCTGCAACACGCGGCGCTTTTGAATTATCCGGTGGCCAAAGATCGACCGGACGAACTCATCGAGCTGCTGAGCACAGAGATAAATGAGCTCGGAGTGATCCAGTCCGGCTTGCGATCGGCGGGCGAGGGGGCCGAGGCGAATCATCGCGCGACCTTCGCGAGCCCGCAGTCGAGCTTTGCGCTGGGCAGTGCTGACGAGTTGGTTGTGCCGCTGACCTGGAGCGATGGCGCCGGGCTTGTTGTGGAAAAACGCTTTCACTTCAAACGCGGTAGTTACGCAGTCATTCTTGAACAAGAGATCACGAACAATGGCGACCAGGCGTGGCGCGGCGCTGAATATGCACAGCTCCTGCGGCGCTCGTTCGAGCAAAAGCGCTCGATGTTCGACGTCGACTCATATTCGACCGACGGCCCAATTATTTACGACGGTGAAAAATCCGAGAAACTCGACAGGGGCGACCTCCTGGAAGAAGGGCCATATGCCTTTGCCTCGGAACAAGGCTGGATCGGCGCGATTCAGCATCACTTTGTTAGCGCTGTGGTTCCCGAGTCGGGAACGACGCAACGCTATAACGTCTCTGTTCGCAACAATGTATCAACGGCCAGCGCCATTGGCGCGGCCGCAGTTGTGCAGCCTGGTGAGAGCGCGGTTTTCACGACGACACTGTTCGTCGGCCCAAAACTACAGGCGCAACTTGAAGACATCGACCCGAGCCTGAAGCTGACAGTTGACTACGGCTGGCTAACAATTTTGTCGCAACCGCTGTTTTGGTTGTTAGGCAAGGCTTACGGAATCTTCGGTAACTGGGGCGTCGCGATCATTGCCGTGACCTTTCTGATCAAGCTGGTGTTCTACAAGCTGACGGAGTCCAGCGGCCGATCAATGGCGAAGATGCGCAATCTGCAGCCACGCCTGAAAGCGCTGCAAGAGCGCTATAAGGATGATCGGCAGCAGCTGAGCCAGGCAATGATGGAGCTGTATAAGAGGGAAAAGGTCAATCCGGCCGCCGGCTGTTTGCCAATCCTGATACAGATGCCCTTCTTTCTCGCTTTTTACTGGGCGCTGCTCGAGAGCGTCGAAATGCGCCAGGCGCCGTTCGCGCTATGGATCACCGACTTGTCGGTGCGCGACCCGTTCTTTATCTTGCCGCTGATCATGGGTGCGGCGATGTTTTTCCAGCAAAAACTCAACCCGCAGGTCGGTGATCCCGTCCAGGTGAAGGTGATGCAGGTCATGCCGATTATCTTCACGGCGTTTTTTGCGTTCTTCCCGGCGGGCCTTGTTCTTTACTGGGTTACCAACACGCTGCTGTCGATCGCCCAGCAATGGAAAATTAACAAAGTGGTTGAGGCTGAAGCCAAGCAGAAAACGGCTGGCAAGAAGCCCAAAAGCAACAAGCAAGAATAGCCCGCCGCTGCAGACCCCTGACCATGGACACGATTGTCGCAGCCGCCACGCCGCCCGGAATTGGTGGCGTCGGCATTGTGCGCGTTTCCGGCGCCGCCGCGGAGCACGTCGCCCGGCGCATGCTTGGAAGCCTGCCAGAGCCGCGTACGGCGACGCGCCGGACCTTCCTCGACAAGCGCGGCCGGAAACTCGACACAGGGTTGGCGCTGTATTTTCCGGCGCCGGCATCGTTTACGGGTGAATCCGTTCTCGAGTTGCATGGACACGGCGGGCCGGTCGTTATGGCCCTGCTGGTCGATGCAGCCGTCGAGCTGGGGGCACGACTGGCTGGGCCCGGCGAGTTCACGAAGCGCGCGTTTCTTAATGACAAGCTCGACCTTGCACAGGCCGAAGCGATTGCGGACCTGATTGGCAGCGGGACGGCGCAGGCCGCAAGGGCAGCGCTGCGATCATTGTCGGGCGCTTTTTCGGCAGCGGTCGGCTCACTGGCCGAGCAGCTCGTGCGTTTGCGTATGCATGTTGAAGCCGCAATCGACTTTCCGGAGGAGGAGATTGATTTCCTGGATGACGACGCAATTCTGGCGAGCATTGATCAATGTGGACGCGGATTCGATGCTCTTAAGGGCCAGGCAAGAATTGGTCGCGTGCTACGAGACGGTTACCGGGTCGTGATCGTTGGCAAGCCAAATGCCGGCAAGTCGAGCTTGTTGAATCGCTTGAGCGGAGAAGAGACCGCAATCGTGACCGAGGTTGCAGGTACGACACGGGATGTGCTGCGTGAGCAAATCAATATAGATGGGCTGGCGGTCGAGCTTGTCGATACAGCAGGTTTGCGAGACGACCCTGACCGAATTGAAGAAGAGGGCATACGTCGGGCGCGCGAGGCCCTGAAGAGCGCCGACGCGGTTTTATGGATTCAGGACGCGAGCGAGGCGAGCGAAACAGAAATTGGCGAAGAGGTTCCCAATGGGGCCGAAGTCATTGTTGTACGCAACAAGATCGATCTCACAGATGACCGTCCCGGCATGTCCAGCAATGCACAATTGACAATTAATTTGTCGGCAAAAACCGGCACAGGAATTGACGCCCTGCACGAGAGACTTCGTAAGTCAGCGGGCTACAGAAATCTCGGCGAAGGGGCTTTCACGGCGCGCAAGCGCCACATCGACGCACTCAATCGTGCAGCTGAACACTTCGCTATGGGCCGCAAGGCGCTGGAAGAGGCTCGAGCGGGTGAGTTGCTGGCAGAAGAGCTGCGTCTGGCGCAAGAGGCGCTAGGAGAAATCACCGGGGCCGTGTCTTCGGATGACCTTCTTGGCCGCATCTTTGCCGGTTTTTGCGTCGGCAAATGACAGCACTCAGGGCCTGAAGCGCGGCTCGGTGATCGCAATCTCGGTTATCGGGCCAAACTTCGCGACGTCTTCGCGAATCAGCTCAGCGTCGCCCAGGATTACGAACACGAGATTGTCCACAGGTGGATAAACGTCAGTGATGACGGATCGAACGTCCTCACCGCTGGCGCCTGCAACCGCAGCGCCGTAATCATCGATGAATGACGCGTCGAGGCCCAGGGCTTCGAGTTCCGCAAACTGTCCGGCAAGCTGCGCCGCGGTTTCGAGCTGCGGTGGATACTGCCCTAGAATGTAGTTCTTACCAGACAGAATCATGTCATCGCTGAAGCCTTCTTCCCGGATCTTTGCCAACAGGCTTAGGGCAAGGTCTATCGCGACAACCGTTGTGTCGGTCTTTGTATAAGAAACGATTGCGACCGAGCCAGCGCGTGCGGGGCGCAGCAAAATAGAGCGCGCGCTATACGTCAGCCCGGCTTTAGTGCGTAATTCGTCAACAAGCAGCGAAGTGAAGCGCCCGCCAAACAACGTGTTGGCGATGTCGAGCTCGGCGCGCTGCGGAAAGTTGATGCTTACGCCAACATTACCTATCCAGAAATAGGACTGCGTCGCGCCTGGCTTGTCGACCAGTAACACACGGCGCGCCTCCTGCGTGGCGGGAGCCTCGACTTCCGGGAGCGGTTGTTCCGCTGGGCGCCAATCACCGAACGCAACGGTCAGGCTGTCGGCCATAGCGGCAGCATCGAAATCGCCGGCGAGAGCAATGATCAGGCGATCAGCACCTACGAAGTCGCTGTAGTAACCACTCAGATCGCGATGTGTAATCTTCGCAAGAGATTCCTCGTTGCCGTCAACCGCCGTTCCGTACGGGTGCTCACCAAAAAGGAATGCGCTGCCATACACCGGCACTAATGGCCGCGGATCGCTGTCCTTCGCCGCACGAATCAGATTGATCCGCCGGTCGCGTAGTTTTTTCATTTCGGCGGCGTTAAGGGCTGGCCGCTGCAACATGTCCGTGAGCAGCTCGATCATCAGCTCAGCGTCGCGCGAGAGGAACTCGCCCGAGATCGTGATGGCCTCCAGATCGGCTGACGCCGAAAGTGAGCCGCCCACGGCGTCGACCGCCTCAGCGAAGGTCGCGGCATCGCGGTCGCCAGCACCCTTTTCGAGCAGGCTGGCCAGCAAGCTCGAGAGACCGGCCTTGCCGGCGGGATCGGTTACGGCCCCCCCGCGAATAATTGCCTCGATACCGATAAGCGGCACGTCGCGTTTCTCGTGCAGGATGAACACGACGCCATTCTCGAGTTCAACATGGTGTACGTCGGGCAACGTAACGCCCTGCGAAAAAGCGAGGCCACCGCAAAAGCAGCAAATGAACAACAGGCACAGCCGATGCAGTTGGCTCATTCGACCTCCTCTGCGCCGGGCTCCTGCAGCACGCCGACGGTCATGTTCTTGCGGCGAAATACTTCGGCAGCAGCATTGCGAAGGTCGTCTGCCGTTACGGCCGCGAGCGCATCTGGCAGGTTGAACAGGGACTCGTAATTGCCGTGAAACACCTCGTACTGCCCAATTGCGGCAGCCTTCCCGTTGATCGTCGAAAGGCCGCGCCAGAAATCGGCGAGAATAATGTTGCGCGCCTTGGCGAGTTCCGCCTCGCTGACGCCATCTTCCGCGACACGCCGCAACTCTTCGAGCATGCGCGCCTCAACCACGTCCGGGTCACCGCCGGGCGGAAGCGTCAAAAAGAAGAAGACGAGACCAGGGTCGAAGCCTTCATCCTGGTACGTGTCGACAGAAAGCACGAGGTCCTCGTCTTCGACAAGCGAGCGATGCAGGCGTGCCGACTCGCCGCCGGCCAGTATGTTAAGCAACAAGCGCATTGGCAGGGTTTCCGCGCTTGAGGCGCTGCCGGCATGAAAGGCCATATGCAATAGCGGTGTTTGCGCAGACGCCTCCACAACGATGCGCCTCTCACCGAGCTGCTCGGGCTCGACTGTGCGAATCGCCGGCGGCGGGTCCTGCGCTGGAATTGGCGCAAAATGTTTTTCGGCCAATGCAAAAATCTCGCCTGTTGTTACGTCGCCAGTGATCACGATCGTGCGATTGTTTGGTGCGTAGTAGGTCTGGTAATACCGGGCGAGGTCTTCCTCGGTCCACGCCTCAATGTCGGACGGCCAACCGATGACTGTAAACTGATAGGGGTGGGCGACAAACGCGGTTGCCTGTACCTGCTCGGCGAGCTTCCAGAAATTGTTATCGTCGATGCGCGAGCGGCGCTCGGAATAAACGACTTCACGCTCGCTTTGGAAACTATCTGTGACGGTCACGAGGTTTTGAAAGCGGTCTGCCTCTATCTCGAAAATTGTCTCGAGCGCCGAGCGCGGAAACCAGTCCATGTATACCGTAACGTCTGCGGAGGTGTACGCGTTGTTCGCGCCGCCGGCAGCTTCCATCGTGCTATCAAACTCGCCGGGCGCGAGATTCTCGGTGCCGAGGAACATCATGTGTTCGAAAAAATGCGACAGCCCGGTAATGCCCGGGTACTCGTTGCGCCCACCGGCACGCACGAAGTTGTACATGGCAACATTCGGAATGTCGTGGTCAGGCCAGACGATTATCCTGAGGCCGTTGTCCAGCGTCAGGCTGCGAATATCAGCCGGCACCCGTGATGACATCGGGGCGTCGCCCTCGGGAACGCCCGGCACGAGAAACTCGAATGTTGGCAGCAGCCGCTGACCAAATACAGCCAGCACCCCAAGCACCAGCAGCACGGCAACCGCGGCGTTAAGCTTCTGCCCCGTTTTGAAAACGATGGACTGAGTCTGATCGACGTCGGCGGCTTTCTTCAGTCCGGCAGGCGTAATCTCATACGTCCACGCAAATAACAGGGCAACCGGAAACCCGACCGCAAGTACGAAATAGACGAATGTCTCTGTCCAGACGGGTACTGTGACTTCCGACTGAATTGCGCCGACAAACCAATCGATCAACCAGCTCGCGACTGCGTAAAGCAGCGCGACCTTGAGAACGTTGCGACGGCGAAGCTCGGCGAAAATAGCCATACCGCATCCTACCCCAGCAGACCCTCGCGCCGATATAGTCGTGCGCAGATCCAGGTGAGCACGGCGCCGAGAGCAAGCGTACTGGCGACCGAGATCACGACATGCAGCATGTTCACAGGCTCGTTTTTGATCATGTCGACGAGCAACAGATGCTGGCTCAGGCTAGGCACAAACATAAACTCGAGCTGCGGCCTCAAGGTGAGAATGCTGACGATAAGAATAGGCAATGTCGGCGCGATGAGAACAATGCTGAGCCACGTCTGCGCCTCTTTATAGCTCTTTGTAAACAAGGCGACGAGCGTCATCAGCGATGCGCCGAGCAGAGTAAATGGCACGAGCACGAAGAACGCGGCGACGACGACGTCCGGACCGAAATTCGGCGTCATTCCGAGCTGCTCGAGTGGCATAAATTTGAGCGCGACAAAAAACGAGCAAAGACTGAGCAGCAGCGAAACCGCCATGAAGACGCAGGTCGCGGCTATTTTTCCCAACATCAGCTGATCGCGGGTCACGGGCAAGGACAGCAAGGGCTCGAGCGAGCCGCGCTCGCGTTCACCGGCGGTGGTGTCGATCGCGAGGTACATGCCGCCCATCAGCAAGGCGAAGATGAAAAAGTAACTCATCATGCCGAGCAATATTGCGGAACGACCACTGGGTGTGGACACGTCAATCTCGTCAACGTTGATTGGTCTCAGTACCAGCGGGTTGACGCCTCGCGCCACGAGGCGAAGGGTCGCGAGCTCCTGACTGTAACCGGTTAATGCGCTGCGTACTCTGCGCGCGTCTCGCTCGGCCTGAGTGTTTGCCTGATCGGAAATCAGCTCAATCTTCGCGGGTATTGCGTCAGCGAGTTGTTGGCCGAACTCCTCAGGAACGATCATGACCACGTCCTGGCCACCGAGCGTGACTGCCGCTATCGCAGCGGCCCGGTCAGCCGGGCCATCGATAACCTCGATATTGTGACTACGGAGAAAGCGTATAAGGTTGGGTGCGTGCTCCGCGCCAATGACCGGCAGCTCCAGGATTCGATCGAGGTCATCCAGCGAGCGCTCTATCGACAGGTTAATTACAAACGCGAATAACATTGGGCCGAACAGTGGACCCATAATTAATGCGGACGCGAGCGTGCGACGATCACGGAAGTTATCGATGATCTCTTTTACAAACACGGTGAAGAGCGTCCGCATCACCCCGCCTCCACCATCTCGATAGCGCGCACGAATGCGTCTTCAAGGTCATCACAACCCGTGCGATTGCGTATTCCTTCGACGGAGTCGTCTATGGCGACCTTGCCATTCGCAATGATGATGATGTCATCGCAAAGGGCGGCGACTTCCTGCATGACATGGCTGGAAAACAGGACGCAGCGACCAGCGTTCCTGAGCTTTAATATCAGTTCACGCAATGACCGCGTCGCCATCACGTCGAGGCCGTTGCTCGGCTCGTCGAGTATGACGTTCTGCGGGTTGTGAACCAGTGCGCGCGCAAGCGCCACCTTGGTTCGCTGGCCGTGTGAAAATCCTTTCGTGCGACGATCTGAAAAATCGCCTATCTCGAGCAGATCGATGATGTCCGCAACGCGCTCATCTATCGCCTGTTTGTCGAGGCCGCATAACCGGGCGTAGTAAGCGATGTTCTCGCGTGCCGTGAGGTGCGGATACAGGCCAGCGCCGTGCGGCAGTGCGCCGATACGCTTCCTTGCGGCAAGGCTGTCGCTCACCACATCAGAGCCGTCAATGGTCGCGCTGCCCTGGTCCGGCTTGAGCACGGTATACAACACTCGCAACGTGGTGGATTTGCCGGCCCCATTCGGGCCAAGCAGTCCGGTGATCTTGCCGTCCGGCGCGCCGAAACTGACGCCGCGAACGGCGCGGACCTTACCGAATGATTTGTGGATGTCCTTAACAGCAATCACGGCATCGGCCCCGAGAAATCCAGGAAAAACGGCATTACAAAAGCGCTCTCCATGCACTCAACATCAAGCGTGGTGGGATCGGCCGCGGTGACGAAATCGGCGATGATGTTCGGCATACAGCCGGCCGCCAGCTGACCGTGGCCCTGGTGGACGCCAATAAGGTGGCGGGCATTGCCCAGCTCGACACCGGCAAGGTCGGCGTAGCGCGGCGGCGTGATCGGGTCGGCGTCACCGGAAAGCAGCAGCACGGGAATGTCCGTTACCAGCGGCTCTCTGAATCCGTCATCGACCGGGCCCGGCGGCCAGATAGAACAGATTGCCTCGAGGGCAGCGAACTGCAGCGCGCCGATGTAAGTGGCCTCTAGCGCCGCGAAATCGATCGTGTCGCGATCAACAAACGGCAGGTCCTCAGAGCAGACAACGGCATTGTGCATGCCGAGCGAAAGCGAGTCCGCAATGCTTGTTACGGTCAACTGAAACTGGGCTGCGAGCGGCACAAAGTTGTCGTTTGCTGCTTCATGAATTACCAGCGGCAGGATGGCGATGGAACGCGGTTGATACGCAAGCAGCCGTATCGCGGCGGCGAGTTCATTGGACCCGAACTCCAGCGACTCAAGGCGACCGGTGGTCGGGTCCAGCAGCGTTACGCTGACAGGTGCAGCGTTCAGGCGGGCGCGAATTGATTCGAAATCCAGGTCGATCTCGGGAAAGCGCTCTTCGCAGGCCGGGTCCCTGGCGCAGCGGTCCAGAATGTCATCGAGTGCGCGCTGCGCCTCGGTTGCTATCTCCGGACCGAGTGGAATCTGCGGTGGTACCACACCATCGAGAACGACAGTGCGCGTTGAGCCCGGGAAGCGCCGGGCGAAATGTTGCGCGACGCGTGTGCCGTAGGAGGTCCCGAGCAAATTCAGCGACGGATAGCCAAGCGCCACGCGCAAGGCCTCGAGATCCTCGACCGCGAGACTCGTGGTGAAGAATCGAGGGTCGTGCGGCAGCTGATCCAGGCACGCCTGCGTGAATTCAAGCGTCTGCTCATCAGTGTACTGACCCTCCACGATGTCATCGTCAATCGGGCAGTCCATGCGCGCCGAGCTTCCTGTGCCGCGCTGATCCAGCAGTAAGATGTCACGATTCCGCCGCGTGGGCTCGAATGCCGGGTAATACGCGGAATAAAACTGAATCGCGCCCTGTCCGGGGCCGCCGGCAAGCGGAACCATGGGGTCCGGCTCAGGGTTGAGGTTTAGTGCTGGTACGACGGCTACACGCAGCTCCAAAAATTCGGACTCCGGATCACTCGGGTCGAGGGGGCGCGACAAGGTGCCGCAGCGAGCCTTCAATCCCGGATATCCGGGCCCGGCGCTGATTCGGCAATCGCTGAGCTCGAGGCCTGGCGCCGCGTTGACGGCCGTAGAAGCAAGCAGCAGCAACAGCGCCAATCCTGAATTTCGAAACATAAACTATCCGAGGAGTCGTAAAGCGCTGCCATCTTGGCGACATGATTGACACAAGTAAAGCCGGGAAGAACGGCCCGAATGACCATTTTAGGGCGCCGGTTTGTGGCGGCTGCGGCCTGCAGCGACTAAAATGCGCCGCCTTCGTTGCTCATTTTTTAACCAATGTCTGAATCCTACGATGTGATTGTGATCGGCGGCGGTCACGCCGGAACGGAAGCCTCTCTGGCTGCTGCGCGGGCCGGTGCGCGAACGCTTTTGCTCACGCAGAGCATCGCCACGATCGGGCAGATGAGCTGCAATCCGGCAATTGGCGGCATCGGCAAGGGTCACCTGACAAAAGAGGTCGATGCACTGGGCGGCGCAATGGCCGGCGCAATCGATGCGGCCGGCATTCAATTTCGAACGCTGAATGCGAGCAAGGGTGCGGCTGTTCGCGCGACGCGCGCACAGGCAGACCGTGAGCTGTATAAAAAGGCAATTCGCCGTTTGCTGGAAACCCAGGAAGGGCTATCGATAGCCCAACAGTCAGTCGATGACCTGATTGT
>Ga0209271_10000200_pt1 | contig 20604 bp, 21 predicted proteins | sample tdAd002_FD_187123 | JGI IMG/M metagenome (GOLD analysis project Ga0209271, IMG submission 187123) | Marine sediment microbial communities from the Atlantic coast under amendment with organic carbon and nitrate - tdAd00.2 (SPAdes)... | ecosystem: Environmental > Aquatic > Marine > Coastal >... | reverse complement strand
GGTCTACTTCTCCAGGTCTACTTCTCCAGGTCTACTTCTCCGGGTTTACTTCGGGCTCGCTACCAGCAAAACCTGTAATTTTTTATCCCTGGCATTGACCTCCGCTTCGCCTTTGGCAAAATCGAACACCCAGGCACTGCTGGCGAAATCGAGATTCGCCGACGCGCTCCAGGCGAACAAGTCGCATCTCATTGAAATTCCTCGAGTAATCGCCCGTAACCTTCGAAACGATCTTCGATACCGGCCAGCCGAAGGCAATCCCAAATCATCGCCTGGTTGCTGCAAATCGCAGGCTTGCCCGCGCGCGCCTCGATTTCTCCGATGACCTCCAGCGTACGTAACGCACCACAGGAATCTGGGTGGCTTCCGGTATCAAACCTGATGGACTCGGGCGCCTGTGCGAGAACGGCCTTGGCGGACATTGCAAATTCTTTCCTTTAACGGGACCGGTATGATATATACACCCGTCTCCAGTCGATATCCAGAATTAACGATGTTAGAACAAACGCGCCAACGCACCGTCGAATTTCAGTCCCGCCTCAAAGACGCCGGAATCGATCTGGCGATCATGACCGATGAAAGCTCGATTGCTTACCTGGCGGGATTCTGGGGATATCTTTCGGTCGAATTCGGTCGCCCCACATTTCTACTGGTGCGACCCAACACCACAGCGCAGGTCATAACCCCGCTGATGGAAAGCGAAATGGTCGGCGCGATGACCTGGGTGGAAAATGTATCCACCTGGGAAGATGCAGGCGCGAACCGCTGGGAAAACGTACTCGCCAACGCGATCGGCAGCAAGCCGGGCAAGATCGGGGTTGAACTGGCTGCGCTGCCACCGATCGTACGCAACTGGTTTGACGATCAAATGCCGGGTACTCAACTCCATGACATCGCGCCATTACTCGGCGAAATGCGCATGATCAAGTCACCTGAGGAAATCGAGGTGATGAAACAGGCGGGTGAAATCGCCGGGGCGATGATGCACGGCGCCGAGGGTGCGCTCGGAGAGGGCCGACCGGAATTTGAAGCCGCCCTCGCCGTCATCGATGCCGGTACCCGCAAGGCGGCCAGTTTCCTCACTGCCCGGGGTTGGGAAGCTTTCATCTCGCCGATGATCCATAACCTGCAAATCATGCAATCGGGGAGCGACACGTCGATGGTGCACCGTCGCGCCAGCGTAAAACCGCTGGCAAAAGGCGACCCGGTTTATTTCTGCTTTTGCAACATGGCGCAATTCAAACAATACAAACTCGGTTTCGATCGCATGTTTTTCATCAAGCAATTGTCAGATGAAGCCGCCGAGGTGCAACAGGCAGCAATCGACGCGCAACAGGCGGCCATTGCCTCGATGCGTCCCGGCGTCACGGCCGAATCAATCGCCCAGGCCGCCGACGAAGTTTACCGCGAACGGGGCTACGCAACCGGCTATCGCACCGGGCGCTCGATCGGCATGGCCTATCTCGAATCGCCGGAACTCAAACATGGTGACAAAACTGTGTTGCAGGCAGGTATGACTTTCGCGGTCGACGGTGGCATCAGCGTCGATGGCAGGCTCGGTGGACGCATCGGAGACTCTGTAGTTGTTACTGATACCGGAACCGAGTACATCACCGAATACCCACGCAAAATTCTTACCGTTAACCGCTAACCCAAGGAAGTAGTCATGAGCATTACCCGTCACCACACCAACCAACGCATGAGCCAGATCGTGATCCATGGCGATACCATTTACCTCGCCGGCCAGGTAGCCGCTGACGCGAGCGCCGATATCACCATACAGACCCAACAGGTATTACAGAAGATTGATACCCTGCTCGCCGAGGCCGGTTCCGACAAGAATAAAATCCTCTCGGCACAGATCTGGATTGCCAGCATGGGCCACTTCGCGCAAATGAACGAAGTCTGGGACGCCTGGGTCGCTGATGGGCACGCACCGGCCAGAGCCTGTATCGAGGCGCGCCTGGCGACCCCCGACCTACTGGTCGAAGTCGGTATCGTTGCCGCCGTATAACCGGGAACCTGATTCGGCCGTAATATCCTGTTGATTGCAATGAAGCCGGTCGATGTACTGATGGCGATTTCGGTCGCGGTCATCTGGGGCATGGGTTTTATCGTTGCCAAGGCGGGTATGGCGCATTTTTCACCCATCTTGTTGATGGCGTTGCGCTTTACCCTCACTGCGTTTTGCATGGTCTGGTTTTTTCGCCCGCCAGGCGGAATTTTCAAGCAGCTTTTCTGGATATCGCTGATCAGCGCCGCGTTGCAGTACAGCCTGACATTCAACGGCGTTCGCGGTATCGACGCTTCGACCGCGGCGCTACTGGTGCAACTGGAAGTGCCCTTTGGTCTGATTCTCGCGTGGCTGGTGTTTGGCGAGCGCATCTCGTTGAAACAGGGTCTGGGCATCGCCATCGCGTTTGCCGGTGCGATCCTGATCATCGGTGAGCCGAAGCTCGCAGGAGACCTTGTCTATGCTTTCATGGTAATCGGCGGCGCTTTCACCTGGGCCGTGGGCCAGATCATGATCAAGAAGCTCGGCAATATCGGCGGCTTCCGCCTGATCACCGGGGTGGCGTTGTTTGCCACGCCACAGCTATTTGTTGCTTCTTTCCTGTTCGAGCAGAATCAACTGCAACAAATTCAAACCGCATCACCCGCCGCCTGGGCGGCCGTGGCTTACCTGGGCCTGATCATGACCGCGCTTGCTTACGCATTGTGGTATCGATTGCTGGGTTACTATACTGTCAACCAGGTCATGCCATTCCTGTTATTACTGCCGGTCACTTCGGTAATCGGTGGTATATTCTTCCTTGGTGAATCGCTGACGACGAAAATCGCGTTGGGCGGGTGCCTCGCAATTATCGGTGTGGCGATGATCACGATTCAACGCTGGCCAAGGCTGAAATCAAATGAGTAACCCTGTTCTGGTTAACACTTTACGCGGTGAAGTCATCGAGAATCGCCATCGTGGGGCGATCGCGGTATGCGACCCCCATGGACGGCTGGTACATTCCTGGGGGGACGTCGATGCGCTGGTGTATCCGCGTTCATCGATCAAGGCCCTGCAGGCGCTGCCGCTGGTCGAATCCGGTGCCGCGGATCATTTTCAACTGAGCGCTGCCGAGCTCGCGCTGGCCTGCTCCTCGCACGGCGGCGAACCCGAGCATACGACAGCCGTACACAGCTGGCTGACACGCCTCGACCTCGACGATGACGCGCTCGAATGCGGTCCGCACGCTCCGTCTAACGACAAGGCCGCTGCCGCGTTGATACTCAATCATGTGGAGCCTGGACGAATCCACAATAACTGCTCCGGCAAACATACCGGCATGCTGACAACTGCGCGTTTTCTCGAAGAAGAAACGCATGGTTACATCGAACGCGGGCACCCGTCGCAACAGCGCTGGATGGACGCAGTTGGTGAAATGGCGGACCAGGACATGCATCGCCTGCCGTGGAGTCGCGACGGCTGCGGAATTCCGGTGATTGCGTTGCCATTAAAGTCGATAGCTACCGCTTTCGCCAGGCTTGCGGTGCCGGATGATCTCCCTGCGACCAGGGGTAGCGCGATAAATCGTGTTACCACGGCGATTGCGGCGAATCCCTTCATGGTCGCCGGCAGCGGTCGGCTTTGCACCGAAGTCATGGAACTAACCGGGCGCAGAGTTATCGTCAAAACCGGAGCGGATGGCGTCTACACAGCTGCACTGATGGATAAAAACCTGGGTGTCGCACTAAAAATAGATGATGGTAAGAGCGAAGCGGCGCAGGTTGCCATCCTCGCTGTGTTGACAAAACTGGATTCCATGCATGCCACTGAACTGGAGGCGCTGGCACAGCGTTGTCGTATGCCGATAACCAATACCCGTGGGGTTTTGACGGGGTATCGCGAGTCCGCGGGGTTATAACTGAAAATATCGGCTCAACAGCCGGAATCTGGCTAGTAACCTACTCCTGGTTCACATATTTACTTCTTTTGGAGTGAAATATTTACCCCTATTCAATAATTCGGGCGTGGGCTATATAGGGTAATATTGTCTGCCATAAAAAAACACGCATCGACCTATGGAAAAAACGACACTCCTGCCCGGTAAACCCAATGTAGGCAACCTGTTTTCCTTCTTTGCGAAGAAAAAGGCCGGCCTCATGGGCAAGTTTGTTCCAGGATGGACGGACAACAAGATCGACGCATTGCTGTTCACTCCCAAAACAGCTGATATCAAACCAGTCCGCCTGCCGCGCGGCATAGACCAGTTCGTGATTAAAACCAGGGATGGCGAGATCCAGGCCTACCAGACTGGCAAGGGTCCTACGGTGGTGTTCGTGCATGGCTGGGGCGGCGGCGCCCACCAGTTTTTCCCATTGATGCGAGGGCTGGCCCAATGCGGATTTACCGCGTTGTCCTTTGACCACCTGGGGCATGGCTTGAGTGACAAGATGCCCGCGACCCTGCAGCAGTCCATAGCGACCACCAACCACGTTTTGCATACGGTGCAAAATTCGGAAGATGGACTCTGCGCCATGATCGGCCATTCGACCGGATGCATCACCATTGCCAATGCACGCCCTGCGCTGGTCAAGGACCGACCGCTGTTTTTGATCTCACCCATATTTAACTACAAGCTGTACGTCCTTAAAAAGCTGGTCAAGCTGAACCTGCATGCCGACCAGGTGAAACAATATGCGAACAGCTTTACCAATACTTATCGCAGCGAGTATCAAAAGCTCGAACTCGCAAGGACCCTGGCCAGATATGGAGATTACACTTTAATCGCACATGACGAGTCCGACTCCGAGAGCACGGTTGCTGATTCAGAACAGTTTTGCGCCAGGTACCCGCTGACCAGGCTGCTGATCACCAAGAACACCGATCATGTCAGAATCATCAATTCAGAAACGGTGTGGCAGGAACTCAAATCACACCTGAATTACGATGACACCACCGTTAACTTTACCGCGAAAATCATTTATCAGTAATCCGCAACCGCGGCCCATCCTTCTCGACTGTCCCTGCCATATATCATGACTATTTGAGCAAGGTCTGTGCTGTTAGTCCAGTTAATCCTAATTGCATGTTTTGCGAACTCCATCAGCAACTAATTACCTCATTACAGGTTAGACTTGGACGAATTTCAGGGTAGAAGGCCATGCAATTTTTTCAGGATTTAATGCCATCGCTGAACCTGCCTCGATGGGCGCCAGCGGTTCTACGTAAGCACCTGCTTAACGAGGAAACCGAAACCATCGAGTCGCTATGCTGGATGATGATGGAATCCGATGGCGAGTATTCGAGTTTGCTACTCGCCGAACGGATTCTGAATGCCTTCGAAAAGCTGGACCATGAACAGCGGCTTACTTTTTTTGGCGTCCTGCTCGTCGATTACGACATCGATACCGGTGAAATCAAGAATGCTATCAAAGACTATGCACGAAATTCCGATGCCACTAACTTGTTACGCGTTACCCTTACCGCCGAACCAGGTCGCCAGGAATTGCTGCGACGTATCAACCTGGCGCCACAGGGAACCCGGCGCCTGGTAAAGATGCGGGAACACCTGTTGATGTCGATGCGGGAAAAGTCGGAGCTGGAAAAGATCGATACCGATTTTCACCATCTGTTTAACGCCTGGTTCAACCGCGGCTTCCTGTCAATGCAGCCAATCGACTGGACCACACCCGCTCATATTCTGGAAAAAATCATCGCTTATGAAGCGGTTCACGAAATTGAAAACTGGTCGGAACTGCGCAGCCGGCTACAACCTTCGGATCGCTATTGCTACGGCTTCTTCCACCCCTCGATGGAGGACGAACCCCTTGTTTTTGTCGAGGTTGCGCTGACTAACAAAATCCCTGCAAGCATCGGGGAAATCCTGCAACGTGATCCTGAAAGCGAAGCTCCGGAAAATCCTTCCTGTGCGATCTTTTATTCAATATCTAATTGCCACATTGGTTTGGCCGGTGTTTCATTCGGCAATTTTCTGATCAAGCAGGTTGCGACCAGCCTGAAGCTACGGTTCCCACAGTTGAAAATTTTTTCGACCATTTCCCCGGCGCCGGGATTTCGACGCTGGCTGGAATTGCAGGCGCAAGATCGGGAAGACATCGCATTGTTACTTGCCGAATTCAGCGCGAGTGCCGACGAAGACATGCAGACCGAACTGGAGAAGCTCGCCGCGAGTTATTTTCTCGAACAAAAAGACAGCAGTGATCAGCCGATAGACCCAGTGGCAAGATTTCACTTGAAGAATGGCGCCATTCTTGAGCGAATCAATATCCTCGGCAATCCATCAGATAAAGGTATGGAACACTCGCTTGGCATCATGGTGAACTATGTTTACGATCTTTCACGCGTCGAGGAAAACCACGAGGAATACGTGAAGAACAATCGAGTCATCAGCAGTACCCAGGTAAAAAAGCTGCTATCAAACTAGTTTGAAGATTGCCTGGATCGGCTTATGATCGGATCCATCCGCGCCATCATCGATCGCAACTCCTGCGATGCGATGACTTAAATCTGGTGTGATCAAAATATGATCAATCTTGCCGTTTACCTGAATATCTGCGCTGGTTTCTTTTCGTAGCGTAGTTGTTTGCAGATTGGCCGGGTCTACCAACTCCCAGCAATCGGTCAGTGCCGTCGACTCGAGCAGTAACCGATACTCCGCGGTATCGGGAGCCGCATTGAAATCACCACAAACAATCGCAGTTTGCGGCATTTGCGGCGTTTTACGCTGGTTGCTCCAGTCGTCACCATCGATGTCAGGTTTGCCGGACCAGGCGCCTGCTTCGGTGGGTGAACGCGCAAAAAAGTTAGCCAGGTCCCTAACCTGGGTGAGACGTTCAGCAGCCTCCAGATAGCCGCCATGGTAACTGTAGACCCGGGTCACGATAGTGCCGGTGTCGATCACCGCCTCGACGCAGGTCATCTGCATATTGAACTTGTCCACGTAGTGTTGCTTGGGCAGATTAAGGCTACGACTGCTCAGAATCGGCCAGCGTGACAAAATCATGTTGCCGTGTCGGCGACGCCGATTGATGACAGCGCCATGCGCCGCGCGACTGCTCGCATCGACGTCAAAACTGGATCCGTAAACGTAGTAATAACTCGGCATCAAACCCGCTATTTCCGCGGCCTGATCTTTTTCATCACTGCGCTTCCAGCCCTGATCGACCTCTTGCAGGCAAATGATGTCGGCACCACGAATTGCCCGGCAGGTACGCACAAGGTCAATCACCCCGTCCAGACCTCGACCAAACTGAATGTTGTAACTGACAACTTTCATGCTTCCCCCGGGAAGCTGCAAGTCAAGTGGATTTCAACTCGACAAATGCGGGCATTATGAGTGCTCGCAGCACAAGCTACAAATGGTGCCGACACTCGGAAAATAATCTTTTCTTTCAATGGGAGCTGCTGTAGTGCTAGCATCCCGGTTTCAATAGCAGTCTTTCCGGTAACGAATTTGGGGAATAATACGTGATTAAAAATATAGTCCTTGCAATCGATGGCTCCATTCACGCCAGGCATGCCCAGGCAGTGGCCATAGACCTGGCCTCTAAATACGAGGCCCAGCTAACCCTGGTTCATGTTCTGACCCATGATCATCCCTCCAAAGAATTTACGCGCATGGCTGAAGTGGAACTCCGCTCTGACTCCAGGCAACCACGGGTAAACGACAAGAAAGATACCTACTCGACTGTTGCGCGCTTCATTGGCGGCGCAAGCGACGATAAAGAAGCCAGGGTTATTGCTTTACTTGGAGAGCAAATAATAGATAACGCATCCGCAAGCGCGCGCAAGGCCGGGGTGACTAATGTTACTGCGGAAATTCTTACCGGCGATTATGCAAACAATATTCTTGAAGTCGCCAAAAAAATGGATACCGACATAATTGTTATGGGAAGACGAGGACTTAGTAATCTGAAAGGCTTCGTAACTGGCAGTGTTTCACACAAGGTTTCCCAGCGTGCGGACTGTTCAGTTCTTACCGTAAAGTAAAGCCAGGAACGCCCGGTGATCATCGCGTTATAGTGATTTGTATCCTCAACAGGCTGTAATTACTTTGGCTATTTCCTGTGCGGCGCGAATACCAGACCGGTAAGCGCCGTGACAGCAACCCTGATCACCTATGGTTGTGGCTTCACCGGCGAAGAACAGACGATCTTCGAGGGGCCGGGCTAGCTCCACTCGTTGGTGTGCGTGACCCGGTAACGCACAGGAGTATGACCCCCTGGTCCACGGATCTGTAGTCCAGGCTGTAGCAATCGAGCGCATCTCCTGTTTGCGTATGCCGTTTCCGAACACTTCGGCAACCTGGTTTACGGCATATTCGTGACTGGCTTGCTGACCCTGCTTTTCCAGCCATATGGCATGGCGGCCACCGATAAACACGATGGCTGTATTTTGCCCCATGACACTAGCCTCGAATCCTGCTGCGCCGGCGTCCTCATCGCAAACGATATGAAATCCCCGGCCCTCGGGACCAAAGACATCATTGTCAAAATGAATACAGATTTTGTTTAACGTACCTATTGGAAATCCCAAAACCGCCTCAAATTTCCAATCGGGCAGGGCTGGTGTGAATTCAATATCACCAGCTGCGAGAATTCCATTGGAAACTGTCGATAGCACAGTCCGTGCCCGCAGGGTTCCCCTGGACGTTTCAACCGAAACACCCTTGTTAGAATAATCAATTCGTTCAACTTTAGTATTCAATGAAACCGGGATATCGTGGCCCCAGGCTGCAACCAGATTACCATAGCCATTGAGGATGGGAATATCGGGGCCTTCTTTAAAAGTTGCAACTTCAATGGAAGAAATCTGATCGATGTCTTGCGCATAAGTCGATGCCATAATATTCGCATAGGTCATGGCGTATTTACTTTCCAGATCCAGCAGATCGACAATTGCTACATCCTCGCTCCGGTCTGCTGCAGCATGAATAGCTGCATAACACTCATTTTGATTGGATAGAAAAGCTTCGCGTTCGCCAGGGTTCAGGAGCGCACCATCCTCGTAAAGACTAAGTTTGTTTTCTTTAAAAAGATCACCATGCTCTTTGCCAATGGTCACGCCCAGTTCATCGGCAATGGCAACAAACGGGTTTGTGTCACCCTGATGTAAATAACTGCATCCCAGGTCAAACCAGACTCCAGGCGCAATTTCTTCGCTATATGCCCGTCCACCAATGCGGTGCGAGCCTTCTACGACAATGTAGCTCAGGCCTAGCCTGGCTAATTCCTTAGCTGCTGACAGGCCGGAAGCCCCGGCGCCTATGATAATTACATCTGCTTCGGATGACATGAATCGCTCCCCGTTTCTATTTTAATCCGAAGGCAAATTATGGCACATGATTTGTACAGATTGGTCTGCTCAGAAATCCTTGAGCCGGGCGGTGGTTTCAGGGTCCATGAACCCGGCAACCGTGGCTTCGGTCTCCAGTTGCATAGCCTGATTGAGACTAAAAGCAGCGGTCTGGTTGAGCACCGATTTCATCGCCTGTACCGATAGCGGGGGCAGGTTTCCTAACCGCGTGGCAACCTCGACCGCGGTTTGCATCAGCATGTTATCTGCCGTGACTCGCCAGGCCGCACCCATCTCCAGCAGCGCGTTGGCATCGTATCGTTCACCGAGGAAAAGCATCTCGCGCGCCTTGTTGAGGCCGACCAGTGCCGGCAGTAACGAGGTAACCCCACCGGTTACGAACAGATTCAGCGATACTTCCGGGAAAAAGCCCCTGGCACTCTCAGCCCAGATCGGAAAATCGCAATTCAGCGCCCATTCGAATCCCCCGCCGACCGCCCATCCGTTGATCGCACCCACCACGGGCCTGGAACCAAACATGATTGCACGAGTCGCCTGTTGGATGAGTTCCACAAATTTCAGCGCCTCGTCTTCGCTGGCGGGATGTTGGTGCTGGTTGCGATCGTCTCCTGCACAAAACGCCCGGCCTGCTCCTGAAAATATGATAACCCGGGTTGCATCATCCGCATTCGCATCGTCAAACGCCTGCACCACGTCACTGATCAGAGTTCGGTTCATCGCGTTGAGTTGCTGCGGACGGTTCAGCAAAATCGTGCGTACCCCGCTATTGCCCAGCGTACTGATTACCGTCTCATACTCGAATTTACTCACTCGTGTGTCCTCTCTACTCGCCTGGTTTTACCTTCGGTCAGTTCGAAACTGTTTGCAGGCAGCACATTAACCTTGCAGGACACACCCAGTGACTGCTTGATCGCTGTTTCGATATTGCCGGCCAGCCCTTCGGCCACTTGATCGACTATTGCGAGCTCGATCGAAATCGGCAATACATCATAGGGTGGTTTCTTATCCAGCACGATGCGATAGTTTCCCGATAGCTCGGTAAAGTCATTGATCACCGCGGCCACCATCGATGGAAAAACGTTCAGGCCGCGAACCACCACCATGTCGTCGCTGCGCCCCACAACCCGAAAACGCATACCATGATGACCACATTGACAAGGCGTCGTGTCATCCACGGCGATGATGTCACCGGTGCGAAAGCGCACCAATGGTTGACAATCTCGCAACAGGTGGGTTAACACCAGTTCACCTTCAACGCCCTGCTCCATCGGTAGTGCTACTCCTGACTCAACATCGATAATTTCAGCAAACAGAAAATCATCCGCCAGAAAATGGAGCCGCGTGTCATGCTCGCATTGCGCGGCAAAATTCGACATCACATCCGAAACCCCGTAGTTGGCATTACGTGGCTCCATGCCCCAGGTATCGCGAATGCGCTTACGAAATGCGGGATCGTCGAGACCGGCTTCGCCGCCAAACAAGCCCAGTTTCAGGCCAAGGTCTCGCGGGCCGAGATCCGGGAAGTGTTCGTTCAGCGTTCTCTCCAGTACCGCGGGATAAGACGGCGTGCAGGAGATAGCGTCGATGCCAGTTTCCATAATCATACGGATCAACAATTCAGTGCTCCCCACGCCGAATGGCACCACCATCGCGCCGGTTTGTTCCAACGTAAGATGATCGGTTACCCCGCCCATCCACATCTGGTAGTTGAGGCAATGCACCACCGAATGATCCGCTGTCAGACCCGCGGAACGCTGGGCGCGGCCGCCGATCATTTCGGTGACTTCACAGTCACGCGCCGACAGGGCCAGGTTCATCGCCTGCCCGGTGGTGCCCGAGGTGCGGTGCAGCCGTGTCACCCCGGCACGGGTGGAGGCAAGATAATCACCAAAGGGAGGGGACTGCGCCTGCGATAGTCTCAGTTCCGCCTTCGACGACAATGGCAATTCGGGCAAATCCCTCAAACTAACGGGTGGTTTTTGACCCTGCCATAATTGCTGGTAGAAGGCCGAGAGCCCGGATACGTAAAGCCGCTGCTGCTCCCATAAAGCCTGCTGATGACGGAATATCTCATCCGCACCGAGATTCTTCAACTGCTCCAACACAATTCCAGTTTTACCGATACACCTGCGAATTTTGTTACCAAACGGACCGAACCACAAGCCGGATCTTCTGTGAAAGGAGCCAAAATGGTCATACCCGCGCAAGCGGGTATCTTGAAACGACTGGAAAGTACCTGGTACGAGATACCCGCTTGCGCGGGTATGACCAATAAACAATGGGGGCGCTACCCGTAAAACCGCTAAACCAGCCTGGATAGTTTCTCGAAATTGGTTTTAACGAGTTCATCCCGGGTTAGCCCAACATCGTAAGCGGGCGAGTTGATCAGTTCGGCCTTGTTAATCGAGATGCAGACGAAATCCTGCATCACATCAAGATAGGCTGACCAATGCTCTTCGAAACACGGCATCAATTGCTGGCCCAGTTCAGAATCCTTCACCACGACTTGCGCACTGCCGCCAACCCGCACCGCTATGCGTGCGAGGATGTCGGTAAAACTGACTTCGACCCCGGGTCGCTTGAGCAGGTTGGCGCTGCTCCCCGGGGAGCGGATATTGCCGTAGGCAATACAGCTGTCATCGACAATGACAAAGGTTGCCTTGGGCGAAACCGAGGGACTGCCGTCGTCGTTAACCGTGGCGACCGCACCGGCACTGTAGTTGCGGATAATTTGCATCATCGGCTCGGTTAACTTATACATTGCAATGCCCCTAAAGCGGGCGCAGATCAACGAAAGTTTCGTTGTAACAAGCACCCGCAACGATATCGGTCTTCATGTCCGCGTCGATCAGCGCGTTAACCGTTTGTCCGGTATCGCTGGTGTGCAGCCAGGTGCCCTTGGGCGAATACAAAATCCCGGGGGCTACCGCGTCGGTCAGCTTCGCTTTCAGTACCACGCTACCCTTGTCATTACTAAGCTCGACCAGGGCATCGTCTACAATCGTCGCTGCCGCTGCATCGGACGGGTTTATTTCGACAATTTCTGGCCCGCTACTGACGGCGTCACCACCGAAAGTAGCGTTGGTGCGTTTCGACGAAGATGGCGTAATCACGCTAAACGGTCGCGATCTGGGCACCGTCTCGTAGCGTGGTACACCGTAACCAAACTGGTCTTCGAGGTCCTGGCAAAAAAGTTCGATCTTGCCCGATGCGGTCCCAGGCGTAACCGTATTGCACATGATCATCTCCTGTTGCTCCGCGGCGGTCATCAATAGCGCCTGGTCCAGTGGAATTTCACTGGGTCGGAACCCCTGCAAGCGCGAATCGTCCGCATCGACGGCAACATTCATAAGCTGCTGATCACTGTCTTCGAACATGGTATCGGTAAAACCAAAGGCCCGCGCCAGCCGACGGAAGATCTCGGTATTGGGGAGTGAATCACCGACGGTCGGAATGACCGGCTCCGCTCGTTGCAGGTAACTATGCCCGTAAGCGGTGTAAAGGTCGTCGAACTCGAAATGCGAGGCCGCCGGCAGCACGATGTCGCAAAAACGCATGCTGTCGGTCATGACGACATCTATTCCCACCTTGAATATTTCATTGCGGCTCAGTGCGCGCATCATGCGGTTTTGATCCGGATGGGTGGCCACCGGGTTGTGGTTATAGATAAACACCGCGCGAATCGGTGGATCGAGATCGTCGGTGAGTAAGTGACGCCCGACGTCGACAATGTTCAGCATGCGTGTGCCTTCGGGGATCAAATCAGTGCGTTGCAAGCGCTCCGTGGTAGTCGGGAAAGCAAGCCCCGGCTTGGCGATTACGCCGGCGCCGCGGCGACCGAATTGCCCCAGCAACGCCGAGATCGACATGATTGCGCGCAACCCCGAACCGCCGCTTTTGCCACGCTCAATGCCGTTGCCGATGGACAACGCCAGCTTGTCTGCTGTGCAATACCAGTCGACCAGTTCGACGATGGCCTCTAGCGGAACCTTACATATTCCAGCCGCCTGTTCCAGTGTGTAACGCCTGGCCTCGACCATGAATTCGTCGTAGCCCGACACCCATTCACTGACGAAGGCTGCATTTACCTTGCCGCGTTTTTCAATTTCAGCCGCCACGGCCAGCGCCAGTACCACATCGGTACCCGGTTCGATTTGTAGATACAAGTGCGTCTGCTCGGCGATGCGGGTGCGCTTCGGGTCGACCACAATCAGGCGGGCGCCCTGTTCGCGCGCCTGCTTGATCACGCGCGCCAGGTGCAGGTTGGAGACGGTCACATTGTTACCCCAGACCGCGATCAGATCAGCGTCTGCCGCCTGTTCAGGCGGCATACCCGGCGCATTGCCGAACAGGCTTGTATAGGCGGCGCCACGTACCCCGCCGCACAGTGGTCCGCGATCGAGTAGGGTGGCACCAATTTTGTGAAAAAATCGCCGGTCCATCGAACCCACAGCCAACTGACCATGCGGCCCCGCGTAATTGAACGGCAACACCACCTCGGGCCCAAATTCATCAACCACCTGTTGCGTGCGCTCGGCAATCATCGCCAGGGCTTCATCCCAGCCAATGGGTTTGAATTCGCCGCTGCCGGGTTCGCCACTGCGTAGCAACGGCGTGCGCAGACGCCGCTCGCCATGCACAAAGTCGGGATAGTATTTCGCCACCTTGTCGCAAATCGCGCCCGCGGTGTAAGGATTTACCCTCGACCCCTTAACCCTGCTGATTTCACCATTCTCGACAGTAACCTGCAGCGAACAGGTATCGGGACAATCGAGCGGGCATACCGATGGTTTGACTGTTGGCTGAATTGAATCATTCATAACTGGTTTCCTCGTTGGCCGGGCGTACGTTGCGCCGGCCATGATTGCACAATGGAGGATTGCAGCTTAGCAATTTTTTGGCTATCTTGAAAAATCCAATAATTAATATTTTCAGCATACCAATTTGCTCAACCTGGCATCCATTGCCTATAAACTGAAGCGTGATCCGCCGTTCGTACAACTTTGCGATCAGATCCGCGACCGAATCTCGAGCGGATCGCTGGCAACACCAGCGAGCGCGGGCTAACGCGCCAGGAACCTGGTCAGCACATTCATCGTTACCCGTTCCACCTGGGGATCATTGCGCAACAACCCCGCAACCCATTCGACGCTACCGGCATGGAAGACCTCGCCTTTGCCCTGGTGAAACGACACCATCATGCCCGACCCGCGGCCGGCAAGGGCGATAGTTTCAGGCGTGATTTCACCGTAGAGAATTTCTGCGTGCAGTTCGCAGTCATCGCTGCCGAGAAACAGGGTTTTCCGATCGACCCCGCGCGCGACTTCGAGATTGGATGCGAGTCCGACTGCGAGAATTTCAAGATCGTCAGGTACCTGCTCTTTCCCGGATGGAAAAGGCAACCCATCGCGGATGACATAATCCAGACCGTCGACTTCGTAGCCAAATGCCCCGCTTTGTGCGCCGAGGACATCGCCGTAGCCGAGACCGGTGCCTTCAAATGCCCAATGCTCAGGACGGTAAATGGGGAAACCACCGGCCCCGAAGGCAACACATCCGCCCCAGCCCGCATAGACTCCGCGAATTGCGTTCAAGCCAAAGGTCAGTGCACCCGGGCGGTCAATTTGTGGCAGTTCCCAGCTGGTGGTAATCCTCGGGGTGTCGCGTTGCGGGTCTTCCGTTTTGGCGCGGGATTTGTAACAAACCTGGCGGCGGCCCTCGTCCTCAAGGCGGGTCTGCCACATGAAGTTACCGGCAAAACGCGCCACCTTGCCGCCGTCCTCGACGTAAGTATCTACACTATCCCGCATTTCCCAGGACCAGTATTCGTCGTGACCGATAAACACCAGGCAAGGGTAATCCTCGATCGCATCCGGTCGCAGTTGCAGATCGTATTGCGAAATGATATCGACTTCGAAGCCGGCTGCAGTGGCCCATTTCATAAAGTAGTTTTCATAGGACGCCCAGCCTGCGGAGGCGTACTTCTTGGAGTAACCGTTGGCGTAGGCCCATTCCATGTGGGGATAAGATACCGGTTCATCGTGAGCGGGACTGGCCGCAAGCGCGGCGCGCGGTGCATCATCTGGCAATACCACGAAGCCGCGCGGCCATGGGCGCTGTAGCGAAACAACCGGCGAAAACTGATTGCCTTCTGGTCCGGTGATACCCTCGTAATGGTTCGATCCACCCCAGTTGTTATAGGCGCACCAGGTGCCAGTTGCGGAAACCAGCAGTAAACGATTTTGCCGCCTGGGTTCATTCGAACGCAAGAAGAACATATGATGCTGCTCAAGGCTGCCCCCGGCGCTGGTTTCGATGCGGCAGGTAACCCGGTAAGCGCCCGAGCGCCAGTCCACGGGGATTTGAAACTCGAAACTCTCTGGCCAGCCACAACCGACCACCGAAGCATCGGGTGGGGTTTGATGACGCTGGCCTGGCAGCCCATCGCGGGTGAGCAACACTTCAAGTTCAAGCGAATCACGCGCTATTTCCAGGCTATAGCCGGTTGCGGTGGTGGATACATGGAAGGCAACCGTCTCACCGGGCGAGTAACTCAGGCGATCGCTGTAACACCAGAGTTCATCGCCGACCGGCTCGACGGCAGGTACCTCGTAATAATTACTCAGAACCGCTGGATTGACGCCATCTTCTGGTGTCTTCTGTGACATAGGTGGCTCAACTCATTCTAGAAATTGGTGAACATCTTCGGACTGGACCACGTGGCAGTAAATCATGTTGATCGATTTCAGCTCGTTCAAGTGCAACTCATCGGTTGCCGCGGCACAGCAATCTTCGACCACGACTACGCCGAAGCTTTCATCGGCGAGGCTGCGCACGGTCGAGCTGACGCACTGGTCGGTAAAAATACCGGCGACGATGACATCGCGAATTTCCATATTGCGTAACAATAGCCTCAAGTTGGTTCCGGTGAGTGCGCTGTCGGTGGTCTTAAGCACGACGATGTCTTCCTCACCTGGCGTGAGTTCGGGTACGAACTGACTGTCCGCGCGATCCTTCGGCAACAGCAAATAATTGAAACCCGGTTTTTTCTGGCTTAGCGAACGATCGCGCCCATCGGTCTTCAGGCAGGCGATGCGCGCGAATATCACTTCGACACCGTGTTTACGACAATCCGCGATCAGGCTTGCAGTGTTCGGGATGACCTTGTCGTTCATGCGCTCGCGAAACGGCGCCCAGCGCTCGGCCTCGAACGGATCGGCATCGACCTCCATGTATGTATTCTGAATATCGATCACCAGCAACGCGGTTTGCTGCGGCGATAGAACAATATCTTCCGGGAGTTCGGCAGTATCGTAATAGAACGAACGATAAGCAGTTTTCCATTCACTCATGGTAATTACTCTACACGTCTGGCACAGAGGTGGATGCAGCCCCACCGAGGATATAACTGGCATCGATATCGTTGATGTCGGTACAGCCGAGCTGCGCCAGACTGATATCGATCTGGCTGCTGATCAGCTCGATCATTTCCTGTAGCCCCGCGTAACCATGACCTCCCATCGCATACAGCAGCGGGCGGCCGATAAACACGAAATCTGCTCCCAGTGCGAGCGCCTTGATGACCGCCTCGCCGTTGCGCACGCCGCTGTCAAACAACAACGTGTAATCATTACCGACCGCTGCCCTGATTTGCGGCAACATCTGAATCGCGGCGGGCACACTGTCCAATTGCCGCCCACCGTGGTTGGAAACATATACCGCGTCGACCCCGGCATCTCGAATGCGTACCGAGTCTTCGCAACCGAGCACCCCCTTGACAATTAACTTGCCTTTCCAGCGTTCGCGCAGGCGATCGAGGAATGCCCAGTCCACCTTGCCCCGCGCTTCGTTACGCTTAAATTGCCTGCCGCCATCGAGGTTCACGTTGGCAAGCTTCGGCACCCCGGTCTGCAGGGTCCGCAACACCCATTGCGGATGAGTCGCGAAATCAAGGAATAGTTTTGGACCGATACGAAGCGGCGACTCGAAGCCATTACGCTTTTCGCGTGGTCGCACACCAATTTCCGGAACATCGACGGTCAAAATCAGGTTGCTATAACCCGTCTTCTCGGCGCGTTCTACCAGGTGAAGCGCAACCTCTTCCGACTCACCGACATAAAGCTGGAACCAGGCGTTTTCGCCCGCGCGCTCGGCTGTCGTTTCGATGCTGCTCGAAGCCATGGTCGATAACACCAGCGGTATACCGTATTGCCTGGCCGCCCTGGCAAGCATCGCATCGGCACCGGGCCAGGTCAGGTCGCACATACCCATCGGCGCGATACCGAAAGGCAGCTTCCAGCTCTGTCCAAACAGGTGTTTTTTGCAGCTGCGATTTTCGACGTTGACCATGACGCGCGGCAGCATACGCAGGGCATCAATCATTTCCACGTTGAGCGAGCAGGCGCGTTCATCGCCCGCGCTGCCGTCGATATAATCAAACGCCAACCTCGGCATACGACGTCGGGCCAATTTGCGTGCATCTGACAGGCTGAATATCTTTCCAGGCATAGGTGCTAAAGACTGAGCTCAGGGTTCGAAAAAACTCTTTTACCAATGACTTTGCGGAATAGCAACGCTTTTTATCGACCGGCTGCCGACATATCGATTTTGCATTCGCTATCGTCTAAGGTATCGCAGAGACTGAATTTGAAAATGGAATTTGAAAATGGAATTTGAAAGCAAGCGAGAAAAACCGGGTCAGAGAGCAATTGTTTCTAATATTAGAAACAATTGCTCTCTGACCCATATTAAGACCCTGACCCATATTAAGACCCTGACCCATATTAAGACCCCTGCACTGGAAACTAATGATGAAAACAACATTACAACGCTACCTGGGGATAGACCTGGCTCCTAATTCTCACCACGAGCGGATTATATCTGCCGTGGGGGGCTGTATCGGGATTTTCCTGGTAGTTACGATAAGCAAATGGTTCGTGGGTGCCGAGGCACTGATCTATATCATTCCTTCGATGGGGGCATCGGCAGTTCTGTTGTTCGCCGTGCCTCACAGTCCCCTGGCACAACCATGGAATGTACTCGGTGGGCATTTAATCTCAGCCGCAGTGGGGGTAATGTGTGCGCAGTTTATTCCCACGGTCAGCATCGCGGCCGCCGCCAGTGTGGGACTGGCCATAGCAGCAATGTACTATGCCCGTTGTGTGCATCCTCCGGGGGGCGCTACAGCGCTTGCTGCCGTTATCGGCGGTGTACACATTCACGACCTGGGGTTCGCATACATCATCACACCGGTGCTCGTGAATACGCTGACAATACTCGTCGTGGGAGTGCTATTTAATTATCTGTTCAAATGGCGCAGATACCCCTCTTACCTGACGTTAAAGGACAGGAAATTAACCGCACCGGCAGATGTTTATGGCCCGATTAATCATGCTGACCTCGTTTATGCGCTTAGTGAAATCGATTCTTTTATCGATGTTTCGGAAGAAGATCTGTTGAGAATATATCAACTCGCTACCGGCAGAATAGTAGATGCCGATGACAGGTCAGAAAACAACAACACATGACAGGGAAATGGTAAATCTGGTGGACCAATAGAGTCTGACTCCTTATGATTTTCAAATACCATAAACCTTCTAGCAGCATATGCTGTCTAACCTGGCCGACGCCCGGTCGATGAAGCGAGTGTTGGGCGAACCGTTTTTTGGAGATTTGAAGCACATATGAAAACACAAGTCGCAATAATTTGTGCAATCCCCGCCCTGCTCTTTCCACATTTTTCCCAGGCCAGCGCGGGATGGACCGATTACGTCAATGTAGCCGAGCTGGTCCCGACCGGGCACCACTACTACGAGGTCAGACTCCCGGTTAGGAAAAACCCCAGCGGCTGTAGAGATGAAACCTGGTTCTATCGGGACTACAGCTCAAGCGGTTCGGACAAAATGTTTGACGTTCTTTTCGAGGGAATAAAATCGGGAATGCGGGTACGTGTTTATGTCACGGGCGTTTGTAATCTTGATGGTTATTCCGAGATCTCATCTGTAAGCGCGATTCGCTAGAACTTTAAGGTATCAAGGAGTCCGACCCCCTTGATTCCCTTTTGTAATTTGTCACGCTGAAAAGTGACGATGACATAATACATGTCAGTGCATTCAAAAAAAAATCCGTGATATTATCGGGAAATTACTGCAACCAGGGAGAATTCCATGAAAAAAATAATGCTTCATTTCGTATTATTGTCGGGACTGTTATTGACAGGCCTCGCACAAGCCAAGACAGACAAACCAAATATCCTGGTGATCTGGGGCGATGATGTCGGCTGGTCCAATGTCAGCGCCTATAACATGGGCATGATGGGGTATAAGACACCAAATATTGACCGTATTGCGAACGAAGGTGTTCTATTTACCGATTACTACGCACAGCAGAGCTGTACGGCCGGCCGGGCCGCCTTTATCACCGGCCAGCACCCGTTCCGAACCGGCCTGCTGACCGTTGGTATGCCAGGCTCTCCAATCGGACTTCAGCCGGAAGATCCAACCATTGCCGACCTGCTTAAAGAGCAAGGTTACATGACCGGCCAGTTCGGCAAGAACCACCTGGGCGACCTCAACAAGTTCCTGCCGACCGTCCATGGCTTCGATGAATTCTATGGCAGTCTATACCACCTGAACGCGGAGGAAGAGCCGGAAGACCCGCAGTATCCTGCTGATCCCACGTTTCGAGAGCAGTTCGGGCCCAGGGGCAACCTGGATTGCAAGGCAGAGGCCAATGACAATGCAACCGAGGAACCGCGCTGGGGCCGCATCGGCAAACAAAGCTGCACGGATACTGGACCAGTTACGAGGAAGCGAATGGAGACGATAGAAAACGAACTCCTTGAAAAATCTCTCGCATTTATAGATAAGGCTCATAACGAAGACAAGCCTTTCTTTATCTGGCACAACGCGCTGCGGATGCATGTATGGACACGCCTGTCAGAGAGATGGAAGGACAAAACCAAACTCGGCCTTTATGCCGACGGCATGCAGGAACTCGACTGGATTGTCGGCGAATTACTCAACAAGCTCGATGAGCTTGGTATCGCGGACAACACCATTGTTGTATTTTCCAGTGACAATGGCGCCGAGAAGTTCACCTGGCCTGATGGCGGCAGCAATCCATTCCACGGGGAGAAGGGTGAAACCTGGGAAGGCGGCTTTCGGGTCCCCGCCGTGGTGCGCTGGCCGGGCACTGTGAAACCGGGCACGATATCCAACGAAATATTTTCGCACGAGGACTGGTTGCCGACACTACTCGCGGCAGCGGGTGAACCGGAT
>Ga0209271_10000199_pt1 | contig 20630 bp, 18 predicted proteins | sample tdAd002_FD_187123 | JGI IMG/M metagenome (GOLD analysis project Ga0209271, IMG submission 187123) | Marine sediment microbial communities from the Atlantic coast under amendment with organic carbon and nitrate - tdAd00.2 (SPAdes)... | ecosystem: Environmental > Aquatic > Marine > Coastal >... | reverse complement strand
CGGGAACAGGCAGCGATTTACACATTATGACTTATATGCGCTCGCTAACGAGTCAACTTTGGCGTGGAAATATGCAAGAATTAGTATTATTTCCATCCGACCAATCCAGCAACCGCACCGACATTGAAACGAACATCAACACCTTCTATTCCATCTATTAATATGTTTATCTTTACACACTATGAGTAACTATCTAATCGTACCTCCCGAAGGAGGGCTTACATCTGAGGAGCGAGCAGCAGCTATCTCACGTCAGTTGTATTGTATTACCCGTCCAGAGTCTATCCAGAACCCTGACGAGGCAAGCTTCAATTTATTTGGCTCTACCATCCATCCTACTACAGGGGAGGCAGCGCTGTCTATTATTTTAGATTGGGTTATCTATGTCAACGCAGCGGTCGACTTGACCGAGCTACAGGCTTTATTTCCTTTAATGCCACAGGCAGAGATGGACGCCCTCACTACGCTTATCACTACGTCTTCAACGGTTCTCTTTGAACAGATTATCCCCACCGAGTGTACGGTCCACGACCAAGCATATATGGAGGCTAACGGATGGTTCCCACCAGACCCTACTGAAGAATTGACTGAGGACGTTGACTTTATCGAAGAGTAATCTCTTCTCCCCAATGAAATCTAATTCAACTATAAATCAAGATATAAATTTTATACTGATTAGAAAAAATGGGAATCGAAATCGACAAGGATACCAAGCTATCATTAGGGATAAAAGACTTTATCAGTTTGGGGGTAGTGCTGTCGACATTTATTGGAATGTACTTTACTCTGAAGAGTGAGATAGCCGAGGCGAAGGAACTCCCTGTTCCGCAGGTATCTTCTGTAGAGCTTAAAATTCACGATGAACTTATTGATAGCGCTATTATGTCTACCAGTAAAGACGTAACGGTGCTTAAAGAAGATATCCAAGAAATAAAGCAGGTCCTGCAAAAGTTAGACGACCGTATCTATAAATTAAGTAATCAATAAAATGGCAAAGTCTGTAGTAAATATCAAGTCTGACTCTAGCTGTACAAAACGACCTGGTATACATTCTAAAAACGCTAGTCGTTTAACCAAAAGCAAAGGGCGTAAAAAGCCCTATCGCGGTCAAGGGCGATGAGAGATATCAATAAGATTATTGTTCATTGCTCGGCTACAAAAGAAGAGCAAGAGTTTTTTGCTGACGATATCCGCCGATGGCATAAAGCCCGAGGATTTTCTGATATAGGCTACCACTTTGTTATTAACCTAGATGGCGTAATTGAATACGGCAGAGATTTAAAACTTACTGGAGCTCATTGTAAAGGCCATAACGAGGGCTCTATTGGCATTTGTTATATAGGAGGTCTCGATAAAGACGGCGAACCTATGGACACTAGGACCGATGAGCAGGTTGATTCTCTTACGATGCTTATATGCACTCTTAAACGATTGCATTGCAATGCAGAGGTTCACTCTCATAACGATTTTTCTAATAAAGCCTGTCCTTCATTTGACGCAACAGCAGAGTACCGATGGGCGTAAACGAAAAGAAAAAGTTCCGCGATACCAAGATGGCAGGGTGGCTTAAATCCAAAGCTCCCGATATATTACGCGTTGTAGGCGATGTAGTCCCTGACGCGGGCGTTTTAGGCATCATAAGCCGACTTATAGACGACGACCCTAAGCTGGCCCCTGCTGATAAAGAACAGGGCCACAATCACCTTAAAGAGCTTTATGCATTAGAGGTGTCCGACAGGGACTCCGCACGTAAGCGCGAGGTAGAGATTTCTAAGACTCGCAATTTTGACCTTATGTTCAACCTAACGGGTATGATTGGACTGGGTTCTTTCGCTTTTATTATATATGCCATTGTGTATTTAACCATTCCAGAATCCAATAAAGAGGTCTGGATTCACCTCATCGGAATTACTGAGGGTATCGTCTTAAGTATCTTTGGGTACTTCTTTGGGAGTGCCGTAAGGAAAAATAGAGATTGATTACCTTTGAACAATAAACCCCACGACTATGCCTAAGATTAGTACATATGCAATAGATGCCTCTCCATCAATAGGTGACAAAGTTATTGGCACTGAGGTTGGCAACAACAATGTAACCAAGAACTATACTATCGGTGATATTGTAGGGCTTGCTTCTTTTAGTGTATACGGGAATACTGGTGTCGCCCAGACTATAAACAATAACGATTCGTTATTGCTTTTAGGTGGCGTAGGCATTGATAGCGTGGCTTCTAATGTCGATACGGTCACCTTTAACCATTTAGATTACGGAACACCAGGCACGTATGCCTATCCTGTATCTATTTCTGTTAATACACAGGGTCATATTACGGGTGTTGTATCGGGTGTAGCTCCTGGAATTATGACTTCTTTTGATATAAGTGGAGATACAGGAGCCAATCAAACTATTTACGACGACAATATATTATCGTTAGTGGGTGGTGTGGGTATTGATACGGCAATCTCTGCTCCTGGAACAGCTACATTTACTTTAGATATTAGCGAGCTACCTGTATCAAGTTCTTTCACTGACGCGGATTATTTTGCTGTTACATCGGGAACCAATCAGCATAAAATTGACCCAGCAGATGTTCCTGTAACTTCGTTTGGAGCTGCCACGGTTAACCTTAATATGGGAACCAATAAGATTATTAGTCTTGTTGACCCAACCGTTGCCACCGATGCCGCTACTAAGGGCTATGTGGATACTACATTCGCTGGTTCAGGAGCTTTAATTTTCCAAGGCGGTTATGATGCGACGGGAGCTCCTCCTACGGGTGCTGGAGTATTAACAGGATTTACTTATTCAGTAACAGTAGCGGGTGATTATGCGGGATTTTGGAGCACCGCATTGGCTGTAGGGGATGTTATTATTTCCAATCAAAACAACCCCACTCTCGAATCACAATGGACGGCTGTTAACAATAATGTCTCGTTAGCTACTGCCGCAGTAGCGGGCATTGCATCTTTCCCATCCGCAGGAGGGTTATCTGTTTTATCTGGCGCTGTTTCTTTAAGCAATCAAACTAGCAACGGTACATTTGGAGACGCTGCTAATTCGGCTACGTTAGCTGTTAACGGTAAAGGAGTTGTTATAGGGGCATCTCAGAACCCTATCGCTATCACAGCGTCTCAGGTTACTGACTTCTGTAATGCTGTTACGCTTTGCGCTACTTCTATTAACCTAGGTAATGCTAACCTTACTCAAAGCGATTCTACTAGGACGTATGATGTAAACTCAGGGGCTATACAATTCCAAAATGGTGTTACTCCTTTATTGGGTATTTCTTCCTCAAAAGTTTCCATTGGACATACTGTTCCTTTGCAATTGCTGGATGCAGCAGGTAGCGAGTATGTCGGGTTTAAAGCTCCGACTGCTGTTACATCTTCATATACACTTATCCTTCCTGCGGCTGTAGGTACAGCAGGTCAATTTTTACAGACCAGTGCCACAGGCGTTCTTTCGTGGGCGACAAGCACATCTGTTAATCTATCTAACAGCAACCTTACTCAAGAAGCAGAAAACCGAACATATAGTTTAGGTAACCAAACTATGCGTTTTACGGGAAATACGGGCAATCCTGAAGATACTATTTTCTCTCTTGATGGCACCTCTGGTAATAACTCAATTAAGACAGGGCTTGAAGTTCCCATTCGATTTTTAGATGGTAATGTTAACTATGTAGGGCTTAAGTCTCCAGCAATTGTATCGACTTCTTATACCTTAACGCTACCAACTGCGGATGGTACAGTTGGGCAGGTTCTTAAAACTGACGGTGCAGGACAGTTAGCTTGGGTTAATCCAGCTAGCACAGATAACCTTGCTACTTCTGACCTTGTTCAGACAGGGGGAGCTAGAAGTTATGATATTGATAACGGCGTTTTAATTTTTGGAAATGCTGGAGGTACTACACCATTGTTTTCGCTCAATAGCACTGCTGAAAATGCTATTAGTATAAGTAACCAAGCTACGTTACGGTTTGAGCTTTCTGTATTAAACGGTCTTTATGCGGGTATTAAAGCTCCAACATCTTTAACGAGCTCTTATACACTTACTCTTCCTGAGAACGATGGCAATGCCAACGAGGTTTTACAAACCGATGGCAGTGGAGTTTTAAGCTGGGTTTCTCAGAACGATAGCACCAACCTTGGTACCTCTGACCTTGTTCAGACAGGAACAGATAGGAGTTATACAATGACTAGCAATAGTCAAAGCTTAAGTTTCTTTAGCACTTACACTAACCCTGTTCTAAAAGTAAATGCGAACCCCCCTACAGTTGATGTTTTTGGTAAAATACGTATTGGGAAGCAAGCGTTTGGTGCTATTGGATATTTAACACTTAATGTTGCCTCAAATATTGAAAGTCTAGGGTCTTACGAAATAACATTTCCTGGTAACACACCTACTGTCAATCAGCAGCTGTCTAATATTTTAAATGGGGAACTGGCTTGGACTGACCCTGCCTCTAAAGTAAATCTTGGTACAGCTCCTGCTTCCGCTACTTCTACTGGAGCGCAAGGAGATGTTGTATGGACGGCAGATTATATCTATGTTTGTACTGCGACTAACACTTGGAAAAGAGTAGCTATTGCTACGTGGTAATTAAATTAAATTAAATGAAGAAGTTAACTGACGACGAGTTGAAGGAATTGCGCGATGCGCTAACCGAGCTCAACCAAAACAAAGTTGCATTGGGTGAATGTCTAATGCAGCAACAGGATATCCTTTCTAATATCCAGATGATTAAAGCGCGTTACTATGAGATGGAGAAATCCCTTATAGAAACATATGGTGCCAGCGCTAATATCAATATCGAAACAGGGGAGGTGACCGAAAAAGAGGTTGCTGAATAATAATGCTTATCCGTAAAATCTCTATAGGTCCTGACTATAAGTCGGCTATGCACTATTTGGTGGGCCAAGAGGTTTTAGGGGGCGGTTATAAAATCCACCTCATAAAAAGTGAGGTTAAATCAAATTCAATCCAAATATGGATAGAGCGCAACGATGAGATAGTTCTGTGGAAACACTTCTCTCATTCTATGCCCGTATCCGTAGAGTACAACATTAACTTTTAATGAGGTCTCCAGACGCATTTATAGTTCAGCCACTTAACGATACCAGGTACGATAACATAAGAGAGATGGGCGATGTAGAATTCATCGTAAGCTCCTCTCAAGAAGACCATCGATTTTCTAATCGTTATGCTATAGTAGAGGCAACCCCCATTTCTTATACAGGTCCTATTTCTAAAGGAGATACCCTACTCGTCCATCATAATGTATTTAAATACTATTACGATATGAAGGGCGTTCAGAAAAGTGGGCGTAGCTACTTTAAAGACCAGCTATTTTTTATCGAAGAAGACCAGTTTTTTTTGTACAAAAAAGACGACCAGTGGAAAGCCCACAGTAAGTACTGTTTTGTAAAGCCTGTAGAAGAAAAAGAATCGTGGATTAAGAAGTTCGTTAAGGAAGAACCTCTTTTTGGAACGCTTCGCTATGGCAACGAGCAACTGGAAAAGCTAGGCGTTAAAGAAGGCGATGAGATTTCTTTTACCCCGCAAAGTGAATACGAGTTTACCGTCGACGGAGAAAAGCTTTATCGTATGTATACTGAGAACATAACGATGGTCTTATGAATATAAAAGAGCTAAAACTAGAGATTATAAAAGCAGGACATAGGGCTGTAGAACAGCTTATTAAAGTCGCTAAAGAGGATATTATAAAGCCTGATATTGAAGACGAGCTAGCAGCCGATAGGCTTAAGAACGCAGCGGCTACTAAAAAACTAGCTATATTCGATGCTCTTGAGATACTCAATCGAATTGAACAAGAGAAAGAAAATTTAGAAGCAGCTGAAAAACGCGGCGACTCATCTACCAATACCAAGCAAGGCTTTGCAGAACGACGGTCAAAATAATCTCCTTACCTACCTTACTGATATTGTCCCTCCTGCGGCTATGTCAGCAAAAAACAGGGGTAAGACCTGGGAGTATGGCTACAATGAAAAGTATGATTTTGTCGTTATATCCAAAGATGGGACTGTAGGGGATATCGTGGATATCCAGGGACTTCGTATTGCTCTTCCCGCTAAAAATAAAGAGCCAATACAGCGCAGTAAGAATAAAAAAGAGCAGTATTGGCAGCCTCTTCAATATCCTAAAGAACTCTCCCGTATCAAGACTATCTTCCAGTGGAATGAAATGCCTACCGAGTTTAAAGATAAGTGGGTAGATTTTATAGAAGAGGAGTTTAACCGTAGAGAGAACGGCGTGTGGTTTATGAATAACGGTAAGCCTACGTATGTAACGGGGTCTCATTATAGCTACCTTCAGTGGACTAAAATCGACGTAGGGCTGCCTGACTTTAGAGAAGCCAATCGTATATTCTATATATTCTGGGAAGCGTGTAAGGCCGACGCCCGATGTTTTGGTATGTGCTACCTAAAGATTCGTCGTTCAGGATTTTCTTTTATGGGCTCTTCGGAATGCGTTAATATCGGTACGTTAGCTAAAGACGCGCGTGTAGGTATACTTTCTAAAACGGGTTCTGACGCTAAGAAGATGTTTACCGATAAGGTTGTTCCTATATCGGCGAACTATCCATTTTTCTTTAAGCCTATCCAGGATGGTATGGACAAGCCAAAGACCGAACTAGCCTACCGTATCCCCGCCTCTAAAATTACCAAGCGCAATATGTACTTGGACGAGGATAACGAGTTAGATGGTCTTGACACAACTATAGATTGGAAGAATACATCAGACAACAGCTATGACGGAGAGAAGCTTTTGTTACTGGTACACGATGAGAGCGGGAAATGGGAGAAGCCAGAAAATATCCTCAATAACTGGCGCGTCACTAAAACTTGCCTGCGACTAGGTAGCCGTATTATAGGTAAGTGTATGATGGGTTCTACTTCTAACGCGCTTAGTAAAGGGGGTGGTAACTATAAGACGCTATTTTCTCAATCTGACGTCAGCAACCGCAATGCCAACGGGCAAACTAAAAGCGGTATGTACAGTCTCTTTATTCCTATGGAATGGAATTTTGAGGGTTATATAGATATCTATGGAATGCCAATTTTTAGGACTCCTGCGATTGCATCTAAAGGCATTGACGGAAGTGTTATTAAAATTGGTGCTATTGACTATTGGGAGAATGAAGTAGCGTCATTAAAAAATGACCCTGACGCTCTTAACGAATTCTATAGGCAGTTCCCTAGGACGGAGTCCCACGCTTTTAGAGATGAAAGCAAACAGTCGCTATTTAATCTTACCAAGATATACCAGCAGATAGACTATAACGATACAATGATTAAGGAGCATTATCTTACTCGTGGGTCGTTTCATTGGCTTAACGGAGAGAAAGACACCAAGGTAATTTGGACTCCAGAGCGTAACGGTAGATTTGTATTGGGATGGATACCTCCTGCCCATTTACAGAACAATGTCATTACACGCAACGGGATGAAATTTCCTGGCAATGAACATATAGGGTCGTTTGGATGTGACCCTTACGACATCTCGGGCGTAGTCGGTGGAAGAGGTTCTAACGGTTCTCTTCACGGGATGACTAAGTTCAATATGGATGACGCCCCGAGTAGTGAGTTTTTTCTAGAGTATGTAGCACGTCCTCAAACGGCGGAGATATTTTTTGAAGAGGTACTAATGGCCTGTATTTTCTATGGTATGCCTATCCTAACGGAGAACAATAAACCAAGGCTTCTCTATCATTTTAAACATAGAGGCTATCGAAAGTTCTCTATGAACCGTCCCGACAAGAAGTTTAATAAACTCTCTAAAACAGAGAAAGAGCTTGGAGGTATACCCAATAGCTCGGAAGACGTTAAGCAGTCTCACGCTTCTGCTATAGAATCGTATATTGAGAAACATATCGGTATAGATTTAGAAGGAACCTATCGTTCGGCAGGGGATATCGGAGTGATGCCGTTTACTCGAACGTTAGAAGACTGGGCTAAATTTGATATCAATAACAGGACAAAATTTGATGCTACTATTAGTTCGGGATTGGCAATTATGGCGAATCAAAAACACGTATATCAACCCGAAGAAAAGCAATCGAAAATATCTGTTACCTTTGCTAGATACAACAACCGTGGAAACATCAGCGAACTACTTAAATAATGAGAGATGTTCAAGTCAATATAGCATCTACCTCGTTCCCTACTCAATTTGTTTCTGACTCCGAAAAAGCAAGTAGTGAGTTTGGAATCCAAGTAGGACAAGCCATTCAGTATGAGTGGTTTAAAAGAGATGGTAACAGTTGTAGATTCTATAGCCAATGGCGAGAATTTAATCGATTACGCCTGTACTCTCGCGGGGAGCAATCGGTAGCAAAATACAAAAACGAGCTATCTACAGATGGTGACCTTTCGTATCTCAATCTGGACTGGACACCTATTCCTATCATACCTAAGTTTGTTGATATTGTAGTTAACGGTATGTCCGACAGGTTGTTCGATGTAAAGGCATATGCTCAGGATGCTATGTCTTCTGCTAAACGTAGTAAATACCAGGATATGATAGAGGCCCAGATGGTCTCTAAAGATTTATTACTACAGGTTCAGCAAGACTTTGGCGTTGACCCCTTTACAGTAGCTCCTGACGATTTACCCAATAGCGATGAAGAGCTATCTCTTTATATGCAGCTTAACTATAAGCCTGCTATTGAAATTGCAGAGGAAACGGCGATTAACACGTTGTTGGACCAAAATCATTATAGCGAGACACGCCAACGGGTAGACTATGACCTAACTACTTTAGGTATTGGCATTGCAAAGCACGAGTTTTTGAAGGGAGACGGGGTACGCGTAGAGTATGTAGACCCTGCTAATGTGGTATACAGCTATACTGAAGACCCATACTTTAAAGATACTTTTTACTGGGGTGAGATTAAAACGGTAGCTATTACAGAGTTGATTAAAATCGACCCTACCCTTACCAGGGAAGACCTAGAGGAAATTTCTAAGTATTCTCAAAGTTGGTATGATTACTATAACGTAGCGGAGCTTTATCAAAACGATATGTTCTATCGTGATACCGCTACGCTGATGTATTTTAATTATAAGACGACTAAGAAGTTTGTCTATAAGAAGAAGATTAACGAAACGGGCGGAAGTAAGGTTATCGAGAAAGACGATACATTCAACCCGCCAGATGAGATGATGGAAGAGGGTCGTTTTGAGAAAATCGAAAAGACTATCGATGTATGGTATGAAGGTGTTATGGTTATGGGAACCAGTATCCTACTTAAGTGGGAGATGGCTGAAAATATGGTCCGACCTAAATCGGCATCTCAATATGCAGTTCCTAATTACGTAGCGTGTGCGCCTCGTATGTACAAAGGAAATATAGAGTCGTTAGTTCGTCGTATGATTCCTTTAGCTGACCAGATACAAATTACGCACCTTAAGTTACAGCAGGTGATGTCTCGTATTGTCCCTGACGGTGTCTTTATCGATGCCGATGGACTTAACGAAGTCGACCTGGGTACGGGTAACGCATATAACCCAGAGGATGCTTTGCGGTTATACTTCCAGACAGGTAGTGTTGTAGGTAGAAGCTACACTCAGGACGGCGAGTTTAATAACGCCCGCGTTCCTATCCAGCAGCTTACCAGTAACTCGGGACAGTCGAAGATTAGTGCTCTTATCGGGAACTACAATCACTATCTTAGTATGATACGTGATATAACGGGTCTTAACGAAGCGCGTGATGGCTCTACACCAGACCCCTATGCTTTAGTTGGTGTACAGAAGTTGGCGGCTTTAAACTCTAATGTCGCTACACGGCATATTTTAGACGGAAGCCTTTATATCCTTAAATCTATGGCCGAAGCCCTTTCGTGCCGAGTAGCTGATATATTGGAGTACGCTGATTTTAAAGAAGAGTTTTCAAATCAAATTGGCAAGTACAATGTATCTATCCTTAACGATATCAAAGATTTATATATCTATGATTTCGGGGTATTTATTGAAGTAGCTCCTGATGAAGAACAGAAAGCTATGCTGGAGCAAAATATCCAGATGGCGCTTTCTAAAAATGACATCAACTTAGAGGATGCCATTGATATTCGGGAGATTAGAAATATTAAACTTGCCAACCAACTTCTTAAGTTAAAGCGTAAGAAAAAGCAGGAGCGCGAGGAGGCTATGCAATTGCAGCAGCAGCAAACACAGATGCAGCAGCAGTTCCAGTCTCAAAAAATTGCTGCCGATGCTGAGATGATGAAAATCCAGGCCGAAGGGCAACAAAAAGTTCAGGTAAAGCAGGCCGAAGTAGCGTTCGATATTGAGCGTATGCAGATGGAGGCTCAGCTGAAAAACCAACTTATGCAGCAGGAGTTTAACTTTAATATGCAGCTTAAGGGACTTGATGAAGAGCTAATTGCGGGAAGAGAGGATATGCGAGAAGATGCTAAAGGCAAGCGTATCAGCCAGCAAAATACAGAGCAGTCTAAACTAATCAATCAGCGTAAGAATAACTTACCTCCCATCAATTTTGAATCCAATGAGGACAGCCTAGATGGCTTCGACCTCGCTGAATTTGAACCACGATGAAGGATTTTAAAATAGTTATCTTCGCACAAATTAAATCTAATGGAAATTAAAGTACGAGACCTAGGAGCTTTGGAAGAAAAATCTACTGCTGAAGTAGAGCAAGAGCTTCTTGAAAAGCACGAAGCTAAATTTAGTGATGAGAATTCACCTGAAGTAGTAGAGGAAATTGTGTCGGAACCGACACAAATCTCTTCTGATTTAGATGAAGAGCAAGTTCTTTCTTTCTTAAAAGACCGATACGGAAAAGAGGTCAATAACCTAGACGAGCTTTTGGAGCAGCGTAATAACGCTCCAGAACTTCCTGAAGATGTAGACGCTTATTTCCGTTTCAAAAAAGAAACTGGTCGTGGCCTTAAAGATTTTGTTGAACTCAACAAAGACTATGAGGCTGTCGATACAGATACTCTCTTAGCGGAGTACTACCTAGCTACTGAAGAAGGCTTAGATGCCGACGATGTAAAGGGTATGGTAGAAGACTTAACTTATGATGAAGACCTCGATGAGGAGTCTTTTGTACGTAAGCAAAAAGTAGCTAAGAAAAAAGTGGTTAATAAGGCCAAGAAATATTTTTCTGACCTTCAAGAGCAATATAAGGTACCCCTTGAGTCAAGTGGTAACCCGTTGTCTGGAGAAGAGAAGGAGAACTTTGAAGCCTATCAACAATACGTGAAAGAGTCTAGTAGTGTCCAACAAGAGAACACTCGTCGTAACGAGTGGTTTCGGAAGCAAACTGACGAAGTTTTTTCTGATAAATTCAAAGGTTTTGAATTTGCAGTCGGAGAGAAGGACGTCACTTTTAACCCAGGCAACGCTAGCGACTTAAAGTCGGCTCAGTTAGATATTATGAACTTCGTAAATAAGTTTATAGGGGATGACGGGTTGATTAAAGACGCTGCGGGATACCACAAGGCTTTAAGCGTGGCAATGAATCCTTCTAAATTTGCCGAGTTCTTTTATGAGCAGGGTAAGTCTGATGGCGTCGAAGATATAAGTCGTAAGTCCAAAAATATTAATATGGATTCGCGGCGAGTACCTGAGACAGCTAATAAGGATGGGGTGCAAATTCGGAGCGTAAGTTCCGATTCGGGACGTGGCCTCAAAATTAAGAGCGCCCGTCGAGTGTAATATTTTAAAACAAAAAAAATGGCTGTATTAACAACCCCTGGATTCGATTTGAATCCAGCACCAAGTAAAGTAGCTCTTCAAACGAACTACATTACTAATTTTAATTTCTTAAACCAGTATCTTCCTGATACCTACGAGAAAGAATTCGAGCGTTACGGTAACCGTACTGTTTCTGGATTCTTACGTATGGTAGGAGCGGAGATGCCTTCTAACTCTGACCTTATCAAATGGGCTGAGCAAGGACGTTTGCATACTAAGTATACAGATTGTAATGCTGACAGTGCACCTGGTGGAGCTGCTGCTCACACGTTTACTGTAACTCTACCTGCTGGTGTTTCAACAGCTGCTTTGCGAGTTGGTCAAACCGTTATGATTTCTGCTAACGCAGGCGCATCAACATTGAGCAATAAAGCCGTTGTAACTACAGGTTCGAGCACTCCTAGTGGAGCAGGTGGTACCTTTACTTTTTCTGTAAAGTACTACGAGGCTACTCAAAACTTTCCTCAAAACACTACTTGTACTGTATTTGTATACGGTTCTGAGTTTGCTAAGGGAACAGATACAATGGTTGGTTCTTTAGAAGCTCAAGACAACTTCTTTGAGAATAAGCCTATTATCTTGAAGGACACTTATAGTGTTAATGGTTCTGATATGGCTCAAATCGGTTGGGTTGAAGTAACTACCGAGAACGGAGCTACTGGATACCTATGGTATTTGAAGTCTGAGCACGAGACACGTCTTCGTTTTGACGACTACTTGGAGACTTCTATGATTGAAGCTGTACCTGCGGCAGTTGGTTCTGGAGCAGCAGCAGACCTAGGTGTGCCTGATGCTACAGTTGGTTCTGCTCAAGGAGCTGGTTCCGATGGAATCTTCTATGTAGTAAATACTCGAGGAAATGTATTCCAAGGTATCCCAACTACATTGGCTGAGTTTGACACTATTATCCAGCGATTGGATAAGCAGGGTTCTATCGAAGAGAATGTAATCTTCGTTAACCGTGACTTCTCATTTGCTATTGATGATATGTTGGCTGCTCAGAACTCTTATGGAGCTGGTGGTACTTCTTACGGTCTCTTTGACAATGACGAAGAGATGGCGTTGAACCTTGGTTTCCGTGGTTTCCGTCGTGGTTATGACTTCTATAAGTCTGACTGGAAGTACTTGAACGACCCAACTATGCGTGGTGGTCTTAATTCGGGTAAAGTAGATGGTTTATTGGTGCCAGCTGGCTCAACAACTGTATACGACCAGATTATGGGTAAGAATGCTAAGCGACCTTTCCTTCACGTTCGGTACCGCGCTTCAGAAACTGAAGACCGTCGTTACAAGACTTGGATTACTGGTTCTGCTGGTGGAGCAGCAAATAGCTCTATCGATAAGATGCAAGTTAACTTCTTGTCTGAACGAGCTGTTTGCACTTTAGGTGCCAACAACTTCTTCTTGTTCCGTGACTAATCTCTGAAAGGGAGGGGGCAGTAAAACCTCCTCCCTTTTTCTTTTTAAACTTTAAATTCAATCGAATGAAAAATTCAAATCCTATTGTAGACAAGGTCTACAAACTCAACCGCGATGTGGCACCGTTAACTTTTACGCTGTCTTCCCGCAATACCGCTCGTAAGCCGCTTATGTATTTTGACGGACAAGTCAATCGCGCTTTACGCTATGCTCGCAATCAAAAAACGCCTTTCGAGGACGAGCAAGACGGAAACTTTATTTTAGAACCAATCGTCTTTGAAGACGGGTTCCTTTCTGTACCAAAAGAAAACCAGGTACTACAACATTTTTTAAGCCTACATCCTGATTCGGGTGCGGCATTTTCTGAAGTCGATAAGGAAAAGGACGCTCAAGAAGAGCTCGACTATATGGTCCTGGAAGCTGACGCTTTAGCTGCTGCACGTAAGATGGACCTTACCGAAATGGAAATGGTCGCCCGTGTACTACTAGAAATTGACCCTTCTAAACTTTCGTCTTCGGAGCTTAAGCGCGATATTTTAATTCTCGCTAAACGCTACCCAGAAGATTTCCTAGATGCTTTAGAAGACCCTTCGCTGGATATGTTTGGCAAGGTGGCTTTATTTCTAGAAAAGAATTTATTGGGACTTCGCAATAACGGACGTGATGTCCACTTTAATTTGAAGACCAACAAGAAACGTATGATGTCTGTTCCGTTTGGTGAAGACCCTAAGTCAGCTATCGCAGCTTACTTACAATCTGATGACGGAATTGAAATCCTTAAAATGTTAGAGTCCACTATTTAGACCTATACGTTTATACACGAGAGAAGAGGGGTTAATAGCCCCTCTTTTTTTTATTGTATATTTGTGTCGATAATTTTTTCTAACGCATAATTTTTTACAATGCAAAAGTATATCAAAGTCACAGGCATTGCGAGCCACGACACAATGATTCTCCCCGCGTTTGACGTTTACAATATCGAGATTGCTCCATCATCTCCTTATGCAACTTGTAAAGTTCAGTATATGAATTCTGAGGCAAACCAGGACGTTATGACAATTACCTATGCTTCAACAACTGTTGCTGCTCAGAATATTGCTATGGCAAATTTCGTAAAAGACTTACTTATTGAGGTTCAGCAAGACAGCTATACCAAGCCTATGCTTGAGATTAATGCTTCATCTTTTCCTCAAACAGTTACTAACATCAGTGGCCCTGGGTCAATTTAAATAAATATATTATGGTAAAGTACATCACTTTGACAAACGCCGATGGTCAAGAGGTTCCTATCCCTTTGCAGGGCCTTGCCCATATAGATACCACAACCTCTACTCAGTTAACTCTTAGGTATCTAAATGCAACGTCACAGCCTATTCTGATTACAATTGCTCACGCTGCGGATGTAACCACTCATCAGTGGAAATTGTTTATGACAGAGCAAGTACAAAAGGCATTAGCTAGTAACTGGAGACAGGTAGAGAGTAAACCTACTCCTCCCACTGCGATTACTGCTATTGCGGTTAGTCCTTGATATTTAAGGAAATAGAAATAAAGGAGGGGCTTAGGTCCCTCTTTTTTTTTTCTTATTGCGATTCATCGCAAGCAAAAATATCGGCCCCTTTTTTTGATTTATCTTTGTCAAAAGCGTACCTATGATAGAATCGGTCAGAAGCACGGTATTATCGATACTGAATAAGAACAATTTTGGCTATCTCTCGCCAGCAGATTTTAATCTGTACGCTAAACAAGCGCAGCTGGAGATATTCGATGAGTACTTTAACGATTATAATTACCAGATTAATAAAGAGAATGTCCGCCAGTCAGGAACGGGCTACGCTGATGTATTGCGCTCTTTAGAGGAGGTTATCGATGACTTCTCTACAGTTGTGAATTTTACCACAAACTCATTTGCTCTTCCTGCTGATTATTATTTAATTAATAAGATACTTCCTACAGGTAGCAACTATGAATTAGAGCAGGTGTCTAACTCTAAGATTAACTTACTGTTGGCGTCATCTCTTACGGCTCCTACGACTGGCTTCCCCGCTTTTGTTCAAAACGGAAATACAGCTACAGCGTATCCCGCGACCATCACGTCAGGTACGATTCAGTATATTCGATATCCCCTTCCTCCAAACTGGACCTATATAAGTTTAACGGCAGGAGAGCCTGTATTTGACCAAACTCAAGCTGACTACCAGGATTTTGAATTGCCTTCTGACGACGAGCCTCGTTTGGTAAATAAAATTTTACAGTACGCAGGGGTTTCTATACGTGAGATTGATGTGGTAAATTATGCGGTAGGTCAAGAACAAATCGCCGACCAGCAAAGCAAGTAATATGGCATACCTCACTCAGTATCAATACTACGAAAACGCAGGGGCTTCTCCAGAGGATGCCAATTGGGGGTCGTATCAATATGTCAGTTTACGAGATATCGTAACCAACTACCAGCTTATGTATAGCGGTAATAACGAGTTGGTAAACGAGAAGTCTCGCTATAAAATTTTATTTCACGCTAAGAGGGCCATACAGGAGCTTAACTACGATGCGTTTAAAGAGATTAAGGTATTGCAGCTTAATGTCTCTGAGGACCTTCGCTTTGTCCTTCCTAGCGATTATGTAAACTGGGTTCGAGTGTCTTTGTTTAGAAATGGAACGGTATTCCCTTTGACGGAGAACATCCAAATTACTAGTGCACAGGCGTACCTACAAGATTCAAACAATAGAATTCTTTTTGACGAGACAGGAGCCGCTTTAAAGCCAGAGTTCTCACCTATTGATACCGAAAGGCTTAATAGCACTCTAAGGTCGATGTACATCAACGAGAACAGCCCTTACGACGGAAACGAAGGCTGGTGTATCGATGGCCTGTGGTATTTTGATTTCCCAATTGGAGGCGCTGCGTTTGGTCTAAACACTGAAACCGCTAATGCCAATCCTACATTCCGTATCGACCCCAAGGCGGGCGTTATAAACTTTAGCTCGGCTATGTCTGGTCAGAGCTGTATACTAGAATACGTTAGCGATGGTATGGAGGGAGGCGATGACTCGTTAATTACGGTCAATAAATTGTTTGAGGACTTTATCTACTCGTATATCTCCTATGCTATCCTCAACTCTAAGATGGGAACCCAAGAGTATATAGTTAACCGTTATCGAAAGTCTAAGACCGCTCTTTTACGAAATGCAAAAATCCGTATCAGCAATATCCATCCTGGCCGATTATTGATGAACTTGCGTGGACAGAATAAGTGGATTAAATAATGGGGAACGTCAAAAGGAACTTTATCAAGGGGCGTATGAACAAGAGCGTCGATGAACGCCTTGTCCCCAATGGAGAATATATCGATGCCTTAAACGTCAGGCTAGGTTCTACGGAAGGCTCGGAGATAGGTTCTGTAGAAAACTCTAAGGGCAATACTCGCTTGACCACCTTGCAGTATCAGGGGGTAGATTTAAGTGATTCAGCTCGATGTATTGGGGCGTTCGAAGATGGCGTTAACGAAACTATATACTGGTTTATTCACGACTCTGCTAATACAGCATCCGTAACTGGGGTCGTTGATATAATTGCGTCGTTTAGAACGACAGACGAGGTGTTGACCTATCACGTTATCAGTACATCTGTCCTTAATTTTAATCCTACGTTTTTAATAACGGGTGTCAATAAGGTAGAGGACCTGCTGTTTTTTACGGACGATTACAATCCGCCTCGTAAAATTAACGTAGTTGAAAACTACCCTCAGCCTATAGCGGCAACCGACGTTGACCAAATTACCAATGACGATATAAACGTTATTAAAAGGCCACCAAACGCAGCTCCTACGCTGACGCTTATCGATATACCTGGAGAGGAGGATTATTTAGAATCTCATTTCGTGTCGTTTTCATACCGATATAAGTATGTCAATAACGACTATAGCGCGTTATCTCAGTTTACCGACGTAGCTTTTGAGAGTAGCCCCTTTAGCTTAGACCCCGCTACCAACTTTAATACTGGTATGCTTAACCGCTACAACACAGCTGTTGTGGGTATCAATACAGGAGGTGAGGATGTAGTGGGTATTGACCTTTGTTTTAAACTCGGTACAGACTCTACAGTTCGGGTCATACAGAAGTATATAAAAAGCGAAGAGGGCTGGCCTAATAACGTCGTTCAGACGGTCAACTTTACCAATCAGAAAATCTACACCTTACTGCCTCAATCAGAGATAGCGAGGCTTTACGATAACGTACCGCTTAAGGCGCAAGCTCAAACTATTATGGGCAACCGCCTGATGTACGGAAACTACATCGATGGATATGATTTGACAATTGCATCGGGTGCTCGTATAGATACCAACTACAGCGCTGAGGTGGTCTCGGAGAACCTATCGGTATTCCAAGCGGCTGGAGATGTGGCTAGTCAGGCTTACAGTATTGACCAAAACGCTGCGCCAAGTACTACGGGTAAAGCCGTAATTGATTTTGACACAGCTCCTAACTTAGTTCAGGGAGGTGTCTTTGGCTTTTCATTTACCGTTACTCACGCTTCTTTTTCTGGGTCAGGACAATCAGGAACATACCCCATAACCGTTAACCATCCTACGTTTACCATATCTTTTGTATATACCCTTCCTCAAACATACGGCAGTGTTTATGAGATGGTTACCAGTCCTGAGTTCCAATCTCAACTGGGAGCTAACGGGTCAGGGACGTACCAGTCTTTAGCGAACTGTGCTGACGGAAGTACGTTTACCGATGTATTCAATTGTTCTTTAATTGCACCATCGGGATACACAACTGTAAACTCAGGTATAACGGCGCTTTCTCAAGGGGTCTTTATAGATGTTGACCCGCTTTCAACTGATGAGTTTGGAGTGAGCATACTGGGAGTTCAGTACAGCCGTACTTCTAACGCAGACAATCAATACTTTGAGTATTTCAATGTCAGTAATGTTTCGTATTCTTTACAGCAACAGTCTTCTAATAAAAGCCTTCATAGTAACCGAGACTACGAGGTGGGAGTTGTCTATATGGATGAATACAAAAGGGCTACGACTGCTTTAACGAGCAATCAAAACGCTGTCTTTGTTCCGCCTGTCAATAGTAACGATATCAATAAGATACGGGTTACTATCCCCACCAATATGACTGCCCCAAGCTGGGCGGAGACATATAAGTTTGTTCTTAAGCAATCTAAGGGCGCTTACGAAACTATATACTCAACTTTATACTACTACGACCCTAGTACAACTTCTTATTGGTTTAGGCTTATCGGTCAAGACCAAGCGCTGATAGAGGCTGGAACAGAGCTTATTGTTAAGCGAGATTCTACTGGAATTTTAAATTCAGAAACAAAAGCCGTTGTATTAGACAAGGTTTCTCAACCTACTAATTTTCTTCATCTAACTGAAGAATCTTCTACCATACTTGAGGTACCAGGACTTTATATGCGGCTTCGTGCTGAAGGGTTTAGCATTGACACGACGGTGTCTAGCTATTCCGTTGCAGGTGAAATAACTTCAAGTCTGACCAATGGGAGTGGGGAGCCAAATTCCACACAAACAGACACTAATAATAATGATGAATCTTGCGTAAACTACCCGTGTTTTCAGAATGACGGAACGCAAAATAATAGAGTCGCAATTCCATCAGGGTCACTTGTTACTATAAATATTAAATTTAATAGACAAGCACAAGTAGGCACTTGCGCCGTACCTAGTAATGCTGGAGCTTCTTTATGCCGAGTAACAAAAACAATTGCAGCTAGCCAAGATTATTCCGACATTCAAGCGTTTTGGGACGGAGAGGGATTAGGCCCAGTAATTATTAACGCGATGGACTGTTCAGTGGATTGCCAATACACTGGAGGACCAAATACAAATACCTACTATCCAGGTTCTTATTCAGTAGCAGCTAACACGGAAAGTACTATAATTCCGTTTGTGCCTAATAACAATCAGATTTTTTTCTATAGTATTAGCAGTGACTCAGCGCTGCCCGTATCTCAGCAAAGGTTATACTTAAGATGTCAAAATGGAACTCCTGGAAATTTTCTTCCATTTAATGACCGACCCTCAATAACTAAAGTAAATATAACGATACAAGAACCTGGAAGTCTTATTGTTTTTGAGACTGAACCAGCGGAAGTAGCTGACGATATCTTCTATGAAGGAAGCGAAAACTATGCCATTACGGGTGGATACCACCAAGGTAACGTCACCAACCAAGACGCTACGACAGAAGGTGTGGTGGACCTGGATTTCTTTAATTCATATTCGTTTGGTAACGGTGTAGAGAGTTATAAAATTGAGGACTCCGCTGTAGGCGAGTCGTTTCAGTTAGGAGAACGTGCTGTGTTGGTTGCTGCTCAGGACTTTAAAGAGGCCGACCGCTTTGCTGACATCACGTACAGCGGTATATACAACGACGAGAGCAACGTAAACAAACTCAATGAGTTCAACCTAGGGCTTCTTAATTTCAAACCTTTAGAGGACGTGTATGGCCCTATCCAAAAGATGGTGGCTAGAGAGACGGACATCTTGGTATTGCAAGAGGACCGTATCTCTTATGTCGTTGTCAACAAGAACGTCCTGACCGACGCTCAAGGCGGTAGCGTTTTGACCGCCGCACCTGTTATTCTAGGCCAGCAAGTTGCCAGAGTCGAAGAGTACGGTGTCTCGGCTAACCCAGAGAGCTACGCTGAGTTTGGTTTCGATAAATACTTTACCGATGCTAAGCGCGGCGCTGTAATACAACTGCGAGGAACGTCAGCTAACAATGAAACGCTAACGGTAATTTCTAAGTCAGGTATGCGCGGTTGGTTTAGAGACCTCTTCAACGAGAGCTTTACCACTCAAAAGCTAGGAGGATTTGACCCGTATATGGATGAGTATGTATTGGCTTCTAACGATATATTACTACCTGTAGAAGCCAAGTGTATTAACTGCGGTATACCTCAAACTATTTCGCTTCCACAAGCTGGGTCGACAAACTCTTTCTGCGTCAATGTAGGTAGTGCGGTAGGTGATATAGATATTGTATGGGGAACTCCTGTTCTAGGTTCTGGAGTAACTTTTGACGTAGTAGCTACTTTTGGCAGTACTTATTCAGCTTTAAACCAAACAGGAGCGGGCTCTTTAACTATCCCTAAAACAGGTCTTCTTCCCAATACAGTGTCTGTTGTGATAACAGCAAATGGAGGAGCGGTAAACAACTTACCTATTACCGTAGAGTGTCCTGACGCTAATGAGATTAACGTGATAATGGTATCGCTTAATTTAGATTGGCAGAATACTAAAACGATACACAGTCAGCTTAGATTTGAAGACGGCAGCACGCTTAGCCCTACCTACTCGGAGTTTGTAGAGTTTGACGCGGGAACAAATCCCGTTGTGTCTCAGTATCAAGTTCTTACAGGAGACCAAGGTACTAGCGTTTTTCCTCCTCAAGGGGCTACTGTATATGTTCAAAGCGCAAAGC
>Ga0209271_10000198_pt1 | contig 20642 bp, 15 predicted proteins | sample tdAd002_FD_187123 | JGI IMG/M metagenome (GOLD analysis project Ga0209271, IMG submission 187123) | Marine sediment microbial communities from the Atlantic coast under amendment with organic carbon and nitrate - tdAd00.2 (SPAdes)... | ecosystem: Environmental > Aquatic > Marine > Coastal >... | reverse complement strand
ACCGCAGTAATATCCTGCGCGCTAATCGGTCCCTCGAAACGGTGGAAGAATAGCCCTTTCTTATCGATGACAAAGGTTGTCGGTAACACGGTTACCGTACCGAAACCAGTGAGCGGATCCTGGCCATAACCCAGCACTGGATAAGTGATGCCGAGCTGTTCTATAAACTGGCGGATTTTAGCTTTGTCGGTGTCTTCGAAGGTCACCCCCCATACCTGTGCGCTGGATATGTTTTGTTGATAAAAACGCTCCAGTTCGGGCATTTCCTGAATACAGGGTGAACACCAGGTGGCCCAGAAATTGATGATCAGCCATTTACCCCGATAGTCTGAAACCCGATGTGATTTGCCGTCCATGTCACGCAGTTCATAATCAGCACTATCATCAGCCTGAATAACAACGGGCAGAAGCGCCAAAACAAGCCAGACGATAATTGTTCGAAATGCCATTTGGGGATTATATCAATTTACTTATTACAGATTCAGATCGGCAAGGTCTCTGCTTAGTTCCCCTGGACCGTGATTCTCTGATTTAAAGCCTGCACGGCAAAAGCTGGCGTTGACAGAATTTTGCCTACGAATGGCTAGCTAGCTAGTTACGACGGAAAACAGGGATCACGGGGATCGTCAGGAAGGCAGGAAGTCGATAGGGTAGGTGACGGTAATTTCGGCGACGTTAGCCTTGCTGAATTTAAACTTTTTAATTTTAATTACCAGCTTTCGTTCAAGCTTTTCATCACCCAGTTCGCTGGACAGCACCTTGACTGCGGTAACCTGGCCACTCGGCGATATCGTCAACTCGATTACGACTTTCCCAGCAAGTGACGGGTTCTTGCGCAGGGCGCGATTATAGAGATTGAAAATGCCACCCTTGTTTTGCTGGAAGACGCGCTCGATTTCATCGGCGCTGCGCTTGGCAGACGCCGCTGAACCCGAACCCTTCTTCTGCTGGGCTGTCGATGCCTTGGCCAGCTTGGTGGCATCGGCCTCAATCTTGCTTTTTACGCTGGTGGTCTGACGTTGTGCCAGTTCACTGGTTTTAATGTTTCGATTGAGCGTATCTGTCTGGATGCCACCACTTGAAGCCTGCGCGCCGGCGGTCAGCAAATCGCTGGAAGCCGCGACCACGGCCGCCTGCTTACCCTCGGTTTGTTGGGGCAATTTGAGCGTGTCGTCCAGATCGAAGCTCTCGCGCAAATCTGCGAGTTCGTCAGCTAACGCTATCAGGCCACTTTTCTTGGCGACGTCGCGTGCATCTTCTTTTTTAACCTCTTTTTTCTTCTCCTTCGGTTTCTCCTTCGGTTTCTCCTTTTCCTTCGGCTTCTCTTTCTTCTTTTTCTCAGGCTTCTTTTGCTCTTCTTTCTTGGGTATTACTTTCTTCGGTGGCGGTGGCTTGACCTTTTGCTTTTCGAGGATTAGTTTCGCCAGGCGAGGGGAGATATCGACCAGGTTTTTCTGTACGATCTCCGGCAGTTTAATCGCATTAAAAACCACACCTGTGCCAAGGAACAGCACCACCATGATGATCATCAACCAGAGAAAACCGCGGTCTTCCTGATGATCCGCCCAGGGTAAATTGGGTTCAGGTGTAAGGACTGCCTTTGCCATCAGGTTTCCGACGCCTTCTGATTCACGGCAAATGAAATATTGGTGTATTCCGCTCCGGCGCAGGTCAGCATGATCTTTTTCAGCAGCTCATACGGAATTTCCTGGTCGCCCATAATCGTAACACCCTTACTACCGGCGATGTTCTTGTCTTCTACCGAGGCGAGCCTGAGCGCTGTGAACAAAGGCTTGATCGAGTTTTGCTTACCCTTGAGTGCATCCTTGACAGTAATGATGGCTTTACCCTGCAGGCGGATGATACGTTTATCAACCGCGATGACGAGGTTGCGTGATGGTAATTTTTCAGCCGCGGCTTCCGGTAACACGATATTTTTCGGCGAGGGCAATACTTCGGTACTGGTCGCATTGACCAACAGAAAAAATACCAGGATGGTAAAAATATCCATCAACGACACCATATTCAAAACGGCATTGCGTTTCTCACCACGTTTGTGGTGTTGTTGCATGCGTTTGGCGCGTCTGGAATGTTTCATTTAATCAATATCCCGAGATTATTTTGCGGCATCGCCAATCGATATATCGGGAAACAGTTCGGCGAATACCCATTCACCATCTACCTGGGCCCGAAAAGAACGCGAACTGTCCATCGCATTGATTAAATCGTCGTAGCGAGTCTGCCGTTCGGACAGGATCGTAATGTTGGTATGGCCCGGAATTCGAGCCTTGACCTGTTTCAGGGTTTCTTTCAGCAGGGCGAAGTTGTGCTCTTTGCCTTTCGATGGTATGCGCTTGATCAGCCCAATGCGGTTGTCAGACAGTACCAGCATGTTCTTACGGATAGTTACGCGTAACTCGTAAGGTGGCTGTTTCGGCTGTTTGCTATCCTGTGCGCCTGGCGGCGGCAGGTTCAGATCGAGAACAGTGATGTGGCTGAACACTGCAGTCATCAGCAAGAACGGAACCAGTACCACCATCAGATTCATGAAGGCAGTAATGTTCAGCTCCGCAGCAGGATGCTTGCGTCGGTGTACCCTTTTTGACATCGGAATGCTTACTGTGAGGCGTTTTTGGTGCGGGATAAATGGTTGACGAATTTGACGACAGTCATTTCCAGGCTATCGACGATTTCAGTCGTCTTGGTCTGCAGCACCGTGTAAAAAAACAGTAGCGGGATAGCGACGATAAGGCCAAACGCCGTGGTATTCATCGCTACCGATATACTGGTAGAAAGAATTTCCGCTTTCAACGAAGGATCTACCTGGGCTACCGCGGTAAATGCCTTGATCAACCCGATGATTGTGCCCAGCAATCCCAGCAGTGTGGCGATATTGGCAAACATCGCCAGGTAGTGGGTGCGTTTTTCAAGCCGCGGAATCGCTTCCATGATGCTTTCGTCCATGGGCGCCTCGAAGTCATCGCGGCGGCGGGCAGATTGATAATGCTCCATGCCCTGCAACAGAATCCGGCTTACCGTTGCACTTGAACTCTTGGCCATTTTGCTGGCACCGGCCACGTCTCCCTTCGCAACCAGCGGCATCAGTTTGGCAATCATGCGACGATTTTTCGTCTTCGCAATCGTCAAGTGAAACCAGCGCTCCAACGTGATTGCCAGGCCGATAGCCAGTACCAACAGAATCGGGTACATGAATGGCCCGCCGTCCTGGAAGAACCTTATTACTGTGGTAAACATTTCATTCATCGCTAGAGTCTCCGCTGTCTCTAATCTGTTACTGATTTATTCAGTTTTTGCCTTTGCAAATATGGCGTCATGATAGTGAACCGTTCTTTTGAAAGAAGCGCGCTCGATAGGACCTAATTTCTGATCCATGATGCTGGTTATCGGTGGCGTCGAAATATCGAAGCGCTCGACCGATTTCCATGGAACTATGTATAAAACCTTGGGTAACTCCTTGTTGCCGGTTATTGCAGTGCCTTGCATTTCCAGTCTTTCCTGAGCATTGACTATGGTAGTACATGCAATAGCAAAGATTACGACTAATTGTAGCGAAAGTTTTCTCATTTTCTATCCCTCGACCTTATGTGGTCGGTATTTTCAGGCGTCGTTGAATATCGGCAATCCACCCTGCTACCTGCTTATCCTCTTCGCTAATCAGCGCCTGATACTTCTGATACTGTTGTAATGCCATTTTCAGATCCTGCAGGTATATATCGAAAAGGATTCCCAGGTTCAAATGTGCATACGCGTAGTCAGAGTCAATTACGATCGCGCGCTGGTAGTGCTTGCGCGCTTCTTCAAACTGCCCCCTGTAACGTAGCAGGACACCTAGATGATTATAGGCTACAGCATCACTTTTGTTGCGGGAAATTGCTTCCTGAAACGCCTGCTCGGCGAGATCCATTTTTTTCAGTTTGAAATAAGTCAGGCCGAGATTGGTAAATATGTAAGGCTTATCTGGAGCATCGGTACTGACCTGTTGCAGTAATACTAGTGCCTGCTCGGTGTCGCCATTCTTCAATGCATCGATGGCCTCGATATAAAACTGCTGATAAAAATCGACCGGCTCCGGTTCTGGCGCTGGCTCGACACCCGGTTCGGTTGCAGATGAATCGGCTACGGGTGCCTGTTCCATCACGGGTGCCGGTTCCGGGGCGGTTTCGGGTCCACTCTGGCAGGCTGTCAGTAGCAGCAGGGCCAGCGTTAATATCGTTCTGTTATTGAATATCGACATAGTTATCGGTGCTCTCTACCCTGGCGAAGCGAAACGGCATCAGCTCTCCCAGGATTTCCAGACTCTTTTTTGTCGGTTCGTCGTAGGTGCCGGTTGGTATCCGTTTGAAATTAGCGAGGTGTACATCGATTGCTTTCTCTTCAAAGGGGAAAGCCTGTTCTTCGAGCAGCAGTTCATACTCTTCGAGTTGCTCTTCGTCCAGCCCTTTGGGTCGTTGCGAATTCATCAGTGAATTGGCAAAATCATTGTAGATTTCAGCAATCTGGAAAGTGGCTTCGGTAGTGACTTCCTGCACCTGGTATTTCATCGCCTTGCTATAGGCATCGATCGACTGTTGCATCAGCTGTTTCTTTTTACGCAAACTGGTTTTTAACGGTATCGTCAGTTTTGTCTTTTTATAGGATCGATGTAGTGGCTGAACCAGCTCCAGGCTGGCATTAGCCGCCAGGTATTTACTGCGCGCATTACGCTCAGATTTACCCCTGGCATCCGCGACGACGATTTCCTTAAGCCAGAAATTGAGGTTCTTACTGTCGTTTCTGGCACGATACCACTCTGCAATTTTGTGGCGTAACTCGATCGAACGCTCAAGCGGATAGGGGTAGACCTTGACATAGTTCTTATATATCTCGATTGCTTTTTCAGGTTTACCGTCTTGCTGATACAACTCGGCGGCTTGCCACATCAGATCTCTCTTGCGTTCAGTGGATCCCGGCAGGTTCGACAGGGCGAGTATCTCGCCAGCGGCTTTTGACTGATTACCGTTTTTACTATAGGCCAGCGCGAGTTTTTCGGTTACACCATCATTGAGCTTCTTTTCCTTTGGGTATCGTTTGCGAAACGCTTCCAGTTGATTAATCGCTGCCGGCCAGTCTTCCATCTGGATATAGGCGGTCGCGGCGTCGTAGTCGGCGACGACACGCTTCGACGATTCCGGAATAACTTTGCCAAGGCGGATGAAACTTTGCGCCGCCAACTGGTTGTTGCCGGAGTCACGCGCCAGTTCACCCTGCTTGTAAATACTCGCGGCAATTTGTTCCCGTACTGCTGCGCGTTTCTTATCCTGTTTCGGTAGATAGGTGAGCAGGGTGATGTAAGAGCTTTCGGCCGCGGCGTAATCCGCGGTTGAAAACTGTGCGTCGGAAAGAATTGTCCAGGCGGTCTGTTTGGTCGGTTTATCGACATTTTTGTTTTCAATCAGACGTTTTGACGACGCGATCGCAGCGGGATATTCCTTCCATTTGAAAAATTGCTGCGCGGTCTGCAGTTCGACGACAGATAGTCGGGGATCGTCAGGAAATGTGGTGGTAAAGCGAACCGCCGATTTGATACGTTGCTTGCGCAAAGCCAGTACTTGATTTGCGTTGGTGGTCTTAAACAGGGCATCGAAAGTAACCAGCGCGGCATATCCTGCCTCGGCGCTGTCCTTGTGTGGTGCATAGTTGTAGGCCGTTTTCTGGTATTCGTCGATAGCCTGCGGATACTGGCCTGCGTCGTACAGGCTTTCAGCGAGCAGAAAGTTCATCCGCGGCGCACCGGAATCCTCGGGGAAAGCGCTGAGAAAACGACGATACCATTGCGCTGCTACCTGGTAGTCCTGCGGCTTCTTGCTGGCGCGTGCCAGCGCATGGAAATGGTTAGCCAGCTCGGTTATATGCAACACCAGGGTTTTGCTCAGGGTTTGTTGCGTTTCCTGCTCCTGCAGTGACCAGTATTCACTGTTCACGTCATAGCGTTCGACGAAGGCTATTTTTTCCTTTAACACCAGATCGGCATATCCCGCCTTCTGGTAGGTCTCGATGGCGCGCTGGTGGAAAAATGGCGTATGTGAGGAGTAGGGGTACTCCTTGGTGTAAGCCAGGAATAAATCCGACCCGTCAACAATGCGATTCTTGCCCAGGTATAGTTCACCCAGGCCGAGATACAGCAGTGGTTCATAATCGCGTTTACCGGTATCTTTGAAATACTGCGAGATATAATTTTTATCGTCCTGATAGGAAAAACTTAGCGCAACCACGCGTACCACATCTTCGAGTAATTCCTGATCGGCGCGCGATAGCGTCGGACTAAAGTCTATTTCTACTATCTTTTTCTGTTCGAGATTGATATCGAGTAGTTGAATGTAGCTGGCCAATGCTTCGCGGTAACGGCTCTGTTTGAACTGGGTCCAGCCATACTTGTAAAGCGACTTTTCGAAATACAGTGAATCGGGATAATCCCTTACCACCGCACCGTAGGCTTGTTCGGCTGCTGCATATTCACGCGCGACGAACAGGTTCTCGCCGCGGCGAAACTGAACTTCATCCATGTATTGCGAATCCGGGTATTCGGCTGCGATACGGTCCATTGCGGCGACCGACTTTTCAGACTCTCCCTCCAGCGCATAAGCACGGGACATCTGGTACAGAATCATGTCGTTATTTTCGCGCGCGGGATACTTTTTGAGATAGGCCTCATAGATCCCGATTGCATGCAATGCCTCTTCCTGACCGCGTTGCTGCGTAATCTCATCCTCCGCTAGCTGGTTGTCCAGACTCGACTCGAGCTCGAGGTCGGCCAGGCGTCGCAGTTCGTCGCCGGTACCCCCGCCGTCTTCGGAAACCTCCACCAGCGCGCGAAAACTATCGATGACCTGCTCGCGGTCAACCTGGAAGGTAACCTGCGGTTCCGGATCCGCTGTTTTTAACAATGGTGGCTGTTCCTCCAGGTCGGCGATAGTTGGACCGATGTCGACGCCATCGGAACCACAGGCGATTAACGCTGTGACCAGCAGCATAATTAGTATGCGCTGTACGAGGCCTTGAATCATTGTTGTTCCGCCAGTTCGTCGTAAAGCTTGGCCAGTTCGAAACGAGCATTGAGACGCAGCTGCACGATGTGTAGTTGCTGTCGGCGGATTTCGTCAATCGCCAGTTGATTGATGTGCTGCTCCTGTTTTCCCAGTAAACCGGAAACCCTGGTACGCAAATCCTCGATTCGCTCCGACTGCCCGTCGATGAGACCATCGAATATTTCAAAATCACTGGCGGTACGTTCGGTGATTCGGTCCAGGGTAGACACGCGATGATTCGCTAGCAGCAGCGCTCGATCGAGCTGAATCAACTGCTTTCTTGCCTTCCAGAATCTTACCGGGTAGTCGGTTGCCATCTCGTAGCGCAGCAATCCGGATAACAGGCGAAACATATCCTGTTGGTAAGTGGTATCGTTTTCGGGAGCTACTTTGACAATGCTGGTGGCTACGCGTTGCAGGCGCTGCAGATGATCCTCTTCTTCAGGCGTCGCCAGCCCCAGGTAATCGCCGTTGGAATGGATCGCGTTGACCTGCTCGGCAAAGCGTTCGCGTCGCTCCCTGAATTGTTCGAGCTGCTCGAAACTGGCCGACTGTTGCAGTAATGGTAGCTTCTGTTCGAAACGCTGACGACGCTCCGCCAGCATCAGCTCCAGAGCAGGGAAACTGTTGCCCCAATACCCGAGTGAAGTGCGAATATCGATCAGTTCCTGGTAGCGTTTTATCTCCCGTTGGAACTCGGTTGAAGCCAGCAGGATGTGCAACTGCGCGGTTACGTCTGAACTCGGAGGCAGGCGCTGTAAACTGCTGCGATCGTAGAGCAGCGCATTTTCCTGCAGCGCCGCGATCAAACGATCATTTTCGATAGAACCTACCGCGTTTTCGAGTAACTCGAGTTGCAGATCAAACTGTTTGACGGCAATTTCGTAATGTCTTACTGCCAGAGTGTTCTGCTCCGATTTGGCATAGTTGGCCGGAATCGCCAGGATGGCTTCCTGGGTGGCCGCATCCACCGCGTTTTTGCGTATCAGCAGACGCCAGGGATTCGATGCCTTGTCGAACTGGTCAAGTTGGTACCAGGCCCAGCCCGATGCAAGTAACGCCTGATTGCTCAGGGGACCTTCGAGACGGATGCGCGACAGGCTCTCCAGCGCATCTTCGGGTAAACCCATGCGCAGCTGCTTAAGGCCCAGTGAGAGATTTGCACGATCGCGTAAGCCCCTCAGTTCGGTAGACGGGGCTTTCATTTGACCAATATTGGCGAGCAGGGATTTGCCCTGTTCGTATTGATCATCCTCTACCAACGATACGCCCAGGTTGTAGCGTGCGTAAAGTTTCCAGATAGACCTGGAACTGATCTGGTTGCCCAGGTCGGCGGCCTGATCATACTGGCGGTTGCCGAGGTAGAGGTTGACCAGCATGTATTTTCGTTCAGCCTCGATCCCCGCAGGCAGTTGTGCGCTAATGCGAGATAACAAATCTCGGGCTTGATCAAAGTGACCCTGTTCATATCTGAGTCGGGCCAGATTGAACCAGATGCGGCTCTGGATCGAATCCGCAACTTCGGCAGTTAGCAGACGCGAGAATATCTCACGCGATTCCTCGTATAACCCAAAGTCGTAATACAGGTCCGCCAGCAGCAGGTTTGCCTCGTCTTGCTGGTTAGCATTGCGGGCCCTTTGCCTGGCGATCATTAACTGGGTGATGGCGCCGAGATCATCGTCCTGAAAATACCGGTATAGTGCGCGCCCGTAGTCGAGATCTTCGACGCGATGCTCGTTGAGTTGTGCCGCGCCAGCCGAGACGCAGACACAGCTCAGCAGCAACGCGGAGAAAAAGTGACAGAGGCCTCGCGCTGAGCGTTTTACGCTAAATCGATGCGGCCTATTCCCAGACACGCACATCGAACTGGGGTTGTTCCTTACCGGTATCATCGGCAATCATGAACTCCACAAACTGTGGTTCGGTAGTTTTCTCGATAACCACTGTTTCACCGCGACGATAGTCGCGACCACTGGGCCCGACCCCGGTGAAAATGGCAATAATCTCGTGTTCTCCCGAGGGCAGGTTACCGATGTACAAACGTTGAACCCCGCCACGTTTGAGCGCTGCCAGTTCCCGTTCGGTATACAAATGGTTGGCAATATTCTTGTCGTTGATTTTAAGCTGTACCGAGTCGAGGCTGAACAAGGCGCCGGCATCCATCGACAGGAAAACACTGAACTGGGTATTGGGTGGAAACAGCAGGTCCTCTTCGAGGATAAAAAGATCCCGATTCAGCGATAACACTTCTTTTTTCAATGCCTCGATTTCGGCATCGAGCGAACCTTCCTCGAGTGCGGAATCGTCGAGCGACTCTTCATCGGCCGCTTCGTCCACAGCGACTTCAGCCGCTTCATCAAGTGGTTCGTCTACGGGTTCCTGTGCTGACGCGGGCGTGGTCAGGCAGAAGAGGAGCAGAGCAATAAGACTAATATATTTCATAGGCCAGCTAAATGTTATAGACCACTACCCATCTTTCCAGGTTCCTGAAAACCCGATGAATAGTGAAGTTTTCCGTCGCTATCGATAATGATCGCATCGATTCCTTCCAGGCTTTCGATCAAGGCAAGACCTTTGACCGCACCCAGAATAAAAATAGTAGTAGATAAAGCGTCAGTTGTCATCGCGTCAGGGCCGGTAACAGTGGCGCTCCAGCTGGCGGTAGCCGAGCGTCCCGTGGACGGATTGATAATATGATGTATACGGTTGCCTTTTTCAATGAAAAATCTCTCATAATCGCCGGATGTCGAAATCGCGCTATCACTTAGCGGTAATCGCAAAACGATATCATCCGGGTCACGCGGATGCTGGATACCAATGATCCAGGGACGTCCTACGCGATCGCCCAGTATACGGCTGTCACCACCCGCGCTTACCATCGCTTTGCTGATGCCACACTGACGGATGATGTCGGCAGCACGATCAACTGCATAACCCTTCGCTATGCCGCCAAGATCGATTCGCACCGCATTGTTGTTAAAGCGGATTTTATTGTCGGTAAGTTCTATATGATGATAGTCGATCGCGGGAAGTTTTTGCGTTATTGACTGATCGGTGGGTTGCTCACGTTTGCGGTAATCGTAGGCATAGCCAATGCTGGCATAGGTTATATCGAATGCGCCTTTTGAAACCTCCGAGAAATAAAGTGATCTTTCCACCAGTAGCGCCAGTTCATCACTGATTTCAACCGCGTCGATAGCGGCGTTATTGTTGATGAAAGAAAGTTCGCTGGAGTCCAGGTACGAACTCATCGACGCGTTGATGCGCTCCATTTCGGCGAACACCCGCTGACTGCATTCAGCTGCTACCGCGGTTTCGGCATGCCACAGTTCGACCGAGATGCGGGTGCTCATAATGTCGCGTTGTTGCTGATACCATTCGGCGTGCGCTGGTAGACAGAGCAGGGCTGACAACAGAATACAAACCCGTGAGATTACAGGAATCTGAACGCGGTTATGAATAACCGACCCCCTTGGTCCGTTGCATCAGAATCGATTCAGATACAGTACTAAGCTATGCTGTCAAACGCAATGAAACTATCTAAACTTGCTTGGTTACCCAGACCGTGATTCATAAAGATATTTTCGAACGCTGCGGTATTACCGGGCGAGATTTGCCCATTCAAAGCCATATAGTTAAGCATAACCATGTTAACCAGCAGGTTGACATTGTTGGCCGCAGGTGTCGCCGATGTTACTACAGAACCATTTGCACTCATTTGGCCGATTTGACGGCTAGCACGCTGCAGGGTTGGTGCCCCAGTGGGATCGAATGCGAGAAAATATGAGCAGGCGGTGGATGAATTGTCACCTGTCCACTGACCTTTGCCGCCACTACCGGGTTGTTGCAACGGTGTGCCATTGTCAACTCTTGCAACGCTGTCATCGCTATTGCCATTGCTGAATACCGAGCCGTCGCTGAATACGTAAATCATCAACGGTGAATTCCGGATTGCAGCGTATTCCAGGCAGGCGCCGATGCAGCGGCCGGCGCGCAAATCGCGATTTTCACCGGTAACGCGATCGCCGGTATGATAGTCATAACCACCCATGGTGATGCAGCCGCCAGCCGCATAGCCGTTCATTACCATCTTCATCACCGATGCGGTTTTTCTGAATTCGTTGTCACCAAATTCAGCCTGGGAGAAAATCGACAGGATGTCGAGGTCCTGGCTTGGGTCGACATCGGTGCCGGCAAAACGCTCGGCGATGTCAGCTGCCTTGATATAACCGCAGCGCACCAGGTCCTTGATAACGGCGTCATTGGTCAGGCCGGTGGTACCCAGCTTGAGCTTCTTGTGGCTCACGCGCGCTATTGACTCCATCACCGCGGTGACATCGTTGGCGCCGAGAATCGTTGTCAGATCGCCGACATCGACCAGGCCCGTTACATCGCTAGGGCGGTCGACCTTGGTGGGACGAAACTCGGGATCGATGTACATCGGCGGTGACATCGAGTTGCCACCTGAATCGCTATTGCGTGAACCGATCAAATCCACCACGCTGCCACGGGCACCGGCCATTGCGAGGGCGTACAGCGGGTTGTGCGGGTTGTTACCCGTATCGTTATCCGAACGCGCCGGAATCACAGTGCCATCGACCCTGCCGATTGCGGTCAGGGCTTTTTCACGAATGCCCCTAAGCATCGGACTGTCGGCGTGAAAGATCAGGTTCAACTCATCGTTGGTAAAATTATTGGCAATACTTGGATTAAGCAGGGTAACACCGGTACTGTCCTGTCCCGGAAGCATGTCGCCGGGCACGCCCATCTTGCTATAACCTGCCGTCGATAGAAGATCCATTTGACCGCCCATCTGTCCGACCAGTACGTTGGAGTTCGCCAAATTTGCGCCACCGGCTAAATCAAAACAGATAAAAGGAATGCTAGCTCCGGCACCGACACCGCCCAGTGTACAGCCAGTATCCGCTGCGAGTTGGGTCAGGTCTGGGGCGACTGCAGCCCGTGCTTCATTCGGGTTGGCAAACATGCTGAATATGCCACCAGACAGTACGGTTGCCGAGCCGGTCATGAAACCCTGGCGGATGAATTGCCGACGTGATACCGGGCGTCCGTGATCTTCGAACTTCAGCGGGTCGTCTGGGGCTAGGTACTGTTTTTTCTTTATTCTGGCCATGTTACGGTCCTATTGTGCGAGCATTACTGCGCCACCGGTGGCCGAGGCGCAAACCGCCTTGACGATTTGTGCAGTTCTCGGAATGGTATCCTCAGGTGTGCAGGGGTCGCCTGGAATTAAAGGTGTGCAGGTATTAATCAGTTGGGTGATTAGACTGTCATAAGCAACGGACTGGATTCCTGTATCAAGACTCTGCGATCCCCCCGCACCGAGCAGGTTGTCAATTTCCACTTCAAGCGGCTGACTGGTCAGGTTATTACTTGCATTAGCCTGATCGACATTCATTGCTGCGGTCAATATCGGATCGATAACCAGCATCCGGTTTGTCTGCTGGGTTGGGTCCGGGAGTCCCGGAGCAAGCGGCCCGAAAGCGGTGCGTGCGCTTTGTGAGAAGTTGAATCCGGAGAAGAACCCCTGATTGTTGTCGACCAGTTCGCTGCAGGAAGTCAGGGCAAGCTGTGCGATCGCCATCTGGTGCGAGGGCAGGAAGGCGTCGATGGCTTCTACGCTCGGTAGCTGTTGGATATATTCGTCATAGACGCCTTTAACAGCGTTATTGGTAGTCGGTACACCGGTTATTGCTGCAATTGTCGAGTTTATCTCTTCAAAGGTACGTAGCCCGACATCGGATACCATCCGTGTCGGATTAACAGGCGTAACTGGCGCAGCCGGTTTGGGGTCGTTAAATGCATTGCTGTCACTGCCAATAACTTCAAAAGTCAGGAAAAACTCATCGGCGGCGCCTTTTTCGAGCGCAATAACAGTACCTAGCGGCGACAATTGCTGACCCAGTTGCGGGTCGTAGTCGATAGCGTTAATCGTGGTGTCGATGCTCGCATAGGCCTGTCCGGCGCCCGCTTCTTTGCCGTTGATGCCGATACGCAGGCCCTGGATCCGAATCCCGGTTGGAGGCCATGCAGGATCGAGGTTGATAAACCTTGGCGTATCGAACAAGTAGCTATAGCTGTCGAATTGCGACACTTCGATCAGGATGAAACTTTTCGGATCGAGCGGATCTTCACCCAGGTGATTGCCGACCCAGAACAGCAGGAAGAATTTCTCGCCAACGCCGACATCGAAGTTTTGCTGCACCTGTGCGGCGGTCAGTGTGCGGTTGTGGATTGCCACCATGCGCACCTGGCCATCCCAGTTGTTAATACCGGCGACATCCGCGCCCAGTACAAAGGCGAAGTTGTCGTCCCAGACGACGTTACCAATCGAAGTTGGGGGCGGTTTCCGATCCAGCGATACGCCAGGTGCGGCAGGGTCTTCAACCAAATCGCCGTTGATATAGACGCTGCGGCCGACCAGTGGATCATAATTCGCCACCACGTGCTGCAGGCTCGATTGCAATAATTCCTCATTGCTATCACCGGTGGTGAAAAAGGGCTCGCCATTAAGCGATTGTGGATCCGGATCGTCGATGCGGTTGTACATCTCGTAGTTGTACATTTCCTGGCCCAGGGTAAAGTTACGCGCCGAGCCACCGGAATAACCGACAATGTTGGCATTTTGCTGCGTCACGTTGGCCGGGATTACCCAGGTCTCGATCGCATATTCGCCGGTTGCTTCGATAAACGTTTTCAGTTTGACGCTGTCAAAATTATTCGCGATTGCGTAACCATTGGTTAAATCCAGTCCGTAACCACCGAGCCACTGGTAAGCGCCCTGCATTTGCAGTGTGATCGACGGGTCGATACCACTGGTGTCAAAAGCCTCGTTACCGCTGCCGGTTCTGAATTCCCACAGCGCCACCAGGTTACTTTCGTGGCGATTGCCGCCGGCAGCAACAATGCCGTCACCGAGGGTTAACGCCGCGCTGGTTTGCAGTAAAGGGTTGACATTGGTTGGGTTTATGCCGGCAGCGAACTGTATAATTGCATTTTCCATCGTGGTCGCATCACTCGCGCAATCGGTCCAGCAGTTATGTGACTCCTGGCGCAGGCGGATGACGAAACGCGAATTTGCAGGTGTATCGATATCCATTTTCGGTTTGGCTGCCTCGTAAGCCGAGGCCGGGTCGTTATTCGCGAAGAAAGGCGCGATCGGCAGCGGCGTGGCGGTTTCTATATGACAGCCCTGGCAGTGAGCGACCAGTAGTGGATGCACAGAGCCGGCGAAGCTGGTAGGGTCAGTCACAGTGCCGGGGTCTGCCGGAAACGATTTGGCCTGACCCGGAGGATTGATCGGCGGGGGCGTCAACTGGATCAGCCGTGACGAGGTTACGTTCGAGTCGTTGGCCCAGTTGGAGATCATTTGCTCAATGTTGTCTGCACAGGCCTGTCCCGCGCCCAGCCAGCAGTTGTGACCGGTCGCCGCCTTGGCGACAATTGCCGAACTGCCAGGATCGAGCAGGCTTACAATCTGGATAGCCTCTGAATATGCGGCGTTGACATCGGTTTTGTCGACGAATGACCGTGGGGCTCCCCCACCTGGCGTATGGCATTGCCCGCATCGATTGTCTTCTTTCAGGAAGGTCCAGAAGTTCTGCTGGAACGAGCGTATATCGGCGGTCCTGGCGGGCGGTCCGGTGTAGCCCAGGTCGCCGGTGCTCAGGTTGGGATTGGCGACTGTGTTAGAGCCTTCACAGGCCATCAGTAACCCGCCGAGGCTGGTCACCAGGAGTAATTGGAGCAGAGAGCGAGAAATCGACATGATGTTAATTCCCTTTACAATGCGCAGCGACATCGGTGAAGACTTCACGCATGTTATAAGTGGTCTTGAAAGCAGTCACGATGCCGTCCCGAACCGCGCGGTCCGTACCGAAATACTCGGTTGGACTTCTGAGGCACACGGCCTCGAATACCTTGTCCACCTGGCACCGCGCAAACGCATCGCTATTGGCGAGTTCCAGTCCAAGGGATTTCGCACCATTGCCAATTGCATTTTCTTTGCCATTCGATGTAAGTTGTAATCCTGGGTAGGAACTACTCCAACCTAACAGCCAGTTTTGACCATTGCGCCAGTAATTGATCCAGCTATCGTCGTTGGTGATGTGGCCGTTTTCGAAGTTGTTCTCATTGATGTTGTGCTTCAGCGATACACCGGTTATGGGATCGAACTTGGGATTGCCGGTTTCCCGGTACGCGAGTCGGCCATCGGATTTGTCGTTGGTGTAATCCCATTCGTAATGGGCGAAGGCTCCGGCCATGCCGTCCATGCCGGCGTGACAGCCGACGCAGGAATTAAGAAATATACGGCTGTCGCCGCCCGGGCTGCGCGACACGTCGCGGCGGACGTGGTCCGGCGTACGCGACACATCCTTGAGCGGTTCGAGGTCGGTGCACAGGTGATTCATCATCGTAAAGCGGAACATCGCGCGATTGGTACCGTCGGAGAAAAATGCCATCGCACCGGCGCGGCTGGTCATCACGCCAGCGGTTGCCGAACTGGCAAGACCGGTTACCGCGCTTTGGGTAACTGATGGTGTGGTTACAGTTCCCTGCAGAATACTCGGGTTAGCGAGGTCTCCTGTTACCGGGCCCAGGTCTTCCAGGTCTTCGTAGTGGAAGTTATTACTGTTTGAATAAGCTCTGATACCAAGATTGGTTGCGCCACGGTAGATGATGTCGCCGTGCAGGATTTGTCTGAAGTCACCCCCGTCACGAATCAGGCCTACAACTGTAGCGGTATAGTCATTCAACGGGGTGAAGACGGTTTGCTCTTCGTTGGTCCACGGCGTGGCAAAATTCTTCAAACTGACGTTGTAGAAGTAACGAGCATTGGGATTAACTAAAGTATCGATGGCGTACCGTGCCGCATTCTTTCCCGTTGGATCGCACGGGAACCCAGCTACAGGGGTCAATAAGCAATCTAATGTGGCCTCCATGGCGTCGATCGTGGCATTGGTCGCAGCAACCCCGGTGAGCCGATCGTGGATTCGTTTGGCCTGGTTACGTTCGGTTGGCCCTGCCCACAATGACTGGCTGAGCAGCACTGTGATCGTTACCAGAACGAGCGATAATGTATTTTTCTTTCCCATGGATTTTCCTATCATTCTCCGGTGAATCGCTGTCGCGGGGTCTCCAGTTTGATAAAACCTCGAAAGGTAAACTTTAGCACAGGGAGCTAGCACCAAATAGATAATGCATCCGGTAATAGTTCACAATAACCAAAATTACTGATGACCGATTTCCGATTGCTGGTAAGCTATATTCCTGTGTCTTCTAAAAGTATCCGCCAGTCAAATCCTGAACCATAATTCTACGAGACTGACCGGCACACTTGTATACCGTTCATGCCAGAAAAAGCGCATTTGGTCAGAATTCGGGAGATTGATGGATAGAGTCGAAGATACACTCGTAACACTCGTATATAAGAGATGCACAACATCACCGAATTATTTGATTAAGATAAAATGAAGCAGACAACAACTTCACAAACCCGAGAATTACCAGCCTTCAGGCTGTGGCTACAATCCCCTTTGCACTGGCTGGGAGTTTTGTCGCTGTGTGCGAGCGTGATAGTGCTCAGCGCCTGCGATTCCGGTTCGGGAGAAGGGATTGATCCGGGCATCATCGAGGTTCCGCTGGCGTTCATCAAGCGCCCGATACCGGTGGATGATATGGGTAATGAAGTGCAGGCAGATTTGCGCGATCCGTTGCTGTTCAGCGCGGGTGGCGATGTATACCTGCGCAGCAACTCAACTGTTAATGCAGACTTGGTCAACATAACCCGCTCGGTAACCGGCGGAGTAGGTGATGTAAAGGGTCTTAACGCGTCCTACGACGGCAGCAAGCTTATCTTCTCACTGCGCCTGTTCGATCCCGAACCCGATAACGATAATATTCCTCCCCCAAGCTGGAATATCTATGAATACGATATCGGCAGCGGCACGCTCAGAAGCATTATTCCGAGTATCTTGATAGCAGAACAGGGTGATGATTTGTATCCCGCTTATCTGCCCGATGACCGTATCGTATTTACGTCGAGTCGCCAGAAACGGGCCAGAGGAAACCTGATCAGCGAGAATAAACAGGAATTTGCTGCGCTGGATGAAGATCGCGACAGGATTGCACTGGTCTTGCACGTGATGAACCCCAATGGGACAGGCATACGCCAGATTTCGCTTAATAAAAGTCATGATTTGACCCCGCAGGTGTTAGTAAACACTAATGGCGGTCAAATAGTTTTCAGCCGCTGGGACAATGCGGGTGGTAATGAAGGGATGCACCTCTATAAAAGTAATCCCGATGGTAGCAATCTCGAAATGATATACGGGGCGCACAGCCATGATACCGGAACCGGTGGCAGTGCGGTGCCACTGCATTTCAGCAGTGTCCGCGAAATGGTTAATGGCGACCTGATGGTTATCGCCAGGCCCTTTACCGGTACTTTCGACGGTGGCGATATATTTGTTATCGACGCTGACCGCTTCGTCGATAACGATAAACCGATCTGGCCCCTGGCCGGGCTGGGCGGCCCGGCACAAAAATCGGCCACGGTAAATACGATTCCGACCGATGGCTCGATCTCCACCGATGGGCGCTACAGTTCAGCATTCCCGTTACAGGATGACAGCAGCAGGATCCTGGTGAGCAAGTCGACCTGCCAGGTTTCGGTGAACAATGAGAACCGGCCCTGTGTCGATCCCTATGTTTCGGATCCAGGCGCGGTGGAGGCGTCACCCGCTTATGGAATCTGGTTGTACAACATGGATGACGATTCCGAGAAACCGATAATACTGGCGGAGCGGGGCCAGGTGATCACCGAAGCGATCGCTATTCAGACCTCACTGCGGCCGCCGGTAGTGTTCGACAAGGTCTCCCCCGAGCTCGTCAGCAGTTGGGTGTCGGAAAACGTCGGCGTAATCAATATTAAAAGTGTCTACGATATGGGTGACACCAGTTTTGATGGCTGTTTCTTTGGCCAATGTGAAACTGCGGCACCGGGAGCCATCAACTCGGTAGCAGACTTTGCCGATCCGTTAAATGCCAACGCGGATCAACGCCCGGTCAGATTCGTGCGCTTCATCACGCCTGTTGGAATTCCCGATCCCGACGACATAACTTTTGTGGCACCTGATCTGGATAACCAGGCTTTCGGGCGACAACTCGACCTGGGCATGCGCGAAATAGTCGGTTACGCGCCCATAGAGCCCGACGGTTCGGTTAAAGTCAAAGTACCCGCCAATCTGCCATTGGGCGTCGAAGTGCTGGATGCCGAGGGTCGCCGCATCGGGCCACGTCACCTGAACTGGTTCCAGGTGCTGGCTGGTGATACGCTGACCTGCACGGGCTGTCATGTGCATGATCCCAATAACCCGACTCCCGAGGTGCACGGGCGCACCGATGGTACCGCGCCGTCGATTAATAGCGGTATTCAAACACCAACTTATGTCCGAACACAGATTCCAGGTACCCCCTTTCCGTACTCTAACCTCAGTCTTGGTGAAACCATGGCCGAAGCCCGTTTTTCCCAGGCGCGTTGGGCTTTTCCAGAGGCGCCTGAACCGGTGCTCAATGCCGATCTGAACTTCGTTGATTACTGGACCGATCCAACCGATCCAATGGTAACTCCCGTCCCCGCTGTCCCCTACAGCTATAGTTACGATGATCTCGATCTTTCCATACTCTCGCCCGCGCCCTCGCCGCCGGCAAAACCGTTGCGCAATTCCAACTGCAATAACACGTCGCCGCAGCCATGGCGCCACAATTGTCGCGTCGCCATTAATTATCCACGGCATATTCATCCGATCTGGCAATTGGCGACTCGCATTGACGACATGGGCACCGCGGACCCTCTTGACGACGTCGTTCAGCCGGCTTGCATTGCTTGTCACACCTCCGGCGCGAATGATGTCGAGCCCGCCGGGCAACTCGATTTAACCACTGATCCGAATCAAAATCTCGACCAGTTTTACAGGGCATATCGTGAACTACTTTTCTTCGACCGGGCTCAAATGCTGGATGTCAACGGCAATCTGGTAGATATAGATCCAGTCGTCGGGGTTAGTCCGAGCATGACCGCCAACGGTGCGCGCAGTAGCTTCTTCATCGAACAAATGACCGGCACAGAACTGGATGCGCCCCGCGGGCTTCCCCTCGTCAGTACCGTGGATCATACGAACATGCTGAGCGGCGCCGAACTGAAGTTGATCAGTGAATGGCTGGACCTCGGCGCACAAAACTTTAATGATCCTTTTGATCCTGCGGCCCCCCAAAACTAAATTAATCATCTAAAATAATAATCTAACCTAGTATTTGCCGGGGAATTTAAAGCTTGAACCATTTCAAGGGGACTCTATTGTCCAGCTTGTGCCTGTTGTTTGCGGTCGCGCAGGTTCCGTTGGCCCAGGCCGCGGATGACAAGGAGCTGGCCGTGGAAACGGTGAAAAAAGACGAGGTGGGATACAGGGTAAAGATAGCGGAACCCTTTATAGAAATTCATACCGGCCCCGCCGCGGGCTACCCCATTTTCTATGTCATAGATCGTGGTACCGAGGTCAGAATAGTTCGGCGAAAAACTAACTGGTTCAAGATTGAGACCGATGATGGCAAGACGGGTTGGGCAAGCCGGGAGCAAATTCGACAGACGCTGCTGCCCAGCGGCGAGCAGTTCAAGGCTGTCGAGTCGGACCAGGACGATTTTACCGGGCGTCGCTGGGTGCTTGGAGTGACGGGCGGCGAATTTGATTCGACCCCGGTTGTTACCATTTTTACGGGATATTCCTTCACCGAGAACCTGGGCGCAGAACTGCATATCGGGCAGTCGACGGGAACCGTTTCCAACAGTAAATTTGTCAAGGCTAACATGGTGATGCAGCCCTTGCCGGACTGGCGTTTTTCGCCTTACCTGACGCTCGGCGTGGGTCGGATAGAAGTCGACCCGAGTTCGACCCTGATTTCCCAGAACGATGATACCAATACCTTTGCCCAGTATGGGCTTGGTATACAGGCCTACGTCAGTCGCAGTTTCCTGGCTCGATTCGAGGTCAACGAGTATGTCATTTTTTCATCCACCGCCACCCGTGACGACAATGAGGTAGTAAACGAATGGAAATTCGGTTTCGCAGTATTCTTCTAGCGATTACATTTCTTGTGATGTGGCCGGTCACCCAGCTTGCCGCCCAAAGCGATGAGATCGATGAAGATGAAAACAGCAATTTAATCGAGCCTGAAATAGAGCGCGTTGAATTTGATGAGTCACAGATAGACTCCTATGATTTTGAACTCGCTATCTATGCAGGCGTTCTGGCGCTGGAAAATTTTGATACCAATGAAGTTGTGGGGTTGAAGATTGGCTACCATGTTTCGGAAGATTTCTTCGTACAGGGCTCCTACGGTATCAGTGATTCCGGGGAGACCAGTTTCGAGAAACTGAGCGGCGGTGCGCCACTGCTGTCAGATGATGAGCGAGACGTGGAGTACTATATTTTCAGTATCGGTTTTAACCTGCTGCCCGGTGAAGCATTTCTCACCGAT
>Ga0209271_10000196_pt1 | contig 20683 bp, 20 predicted proteins | sample tdAd002_FD_187123 | JGI IMG/M metagenome (GOLD analysis project Ga0209271, IMG submission 187123) | Marine sediment microbial communities from the Atlantic coast under amendment with organic carbon and nitrate - tdAd00.2 (SPAdes)... | ecosystem: Environmental > Aquatic > Marine > Coastal >... | reverse complement strand
GAGACAAGAGCTAACATCAGCTTGTCCGGCAACTGGAGAGCTTGCTTTTCAGCCACCGGTTCCGATAGTAAACTCGTCACATGAGCAAATTTCACGATAAGTTTGATCATCGAGTATGGCAAGTTGTCGCAGCAATCCCTGCAGGAAGAGTTATGGGATACGGCGAAGTCGCCCGCGCGGCAGGTTTTCCCCGCTACTCGCGGATGGTCGGCGCAGCTATGGGGCGATCCCCTGAGCCTCTACCCTGGTTTCGGGTGGTACGCTCTAACCGAACCCTGGCATTTGAAGTTGGCTCCAGCTCTTATCGGGAACAGGCACAGCTGTTGAAACAGGAGGGCGTAAGCTTCGATGGTGTAAAAATCATTGAACTAGAAACGGATCAGAGCCTCGACCGTATTCTGTGGGGACCACAAGATTAGTGTGTGCAGCAATCTTTGAGTTTATGATCTGAGATGTTTATCGATGCCGGCAATGGGTACGCTGACATTCCCCGTCCTTTGCGGTCGGGAATCAGGAATCACTGGTAACTTGCTGCGGTTATAAATTCACCGAAAGTCTCGCACCAGATAATGATCGCCTTGAAATTAGCCGGATTAATATTTTCCGGTAAGTCCAGAATGAAATTATCGAAGGTCAAAACTGCGCCTATTTTCGCCGACTGGTCCTTGATCAACAGGAATTCCTGCTCCGTCAATGCCAGTTCTCGAGTCAGGTACAGTTGATAGTCGGGTCCCGGTGCGAGTGAACCCATAAAGCTTACCTGATTTTTGGATATCGAAAAATTTCCGTCACCCCAATGTAAAAAGTCGCTACCGGGCAAGTCTTTACGAAACTCACCACTGAAAATAGCTTGCTGAGACGAAGCCGCCACATCGGTGTCGCTGGGCGCCTCGGGTGCAATCAGTATTGGCAGCAGGTAAATCCCCAGCGCTAAACCTAAAGCCAGGGCAATACAGTGAGTTACCAGGGTTCTTATCAATTTAAACATTTCGTCTTAGCATTGTTGTCGCGGTCGAATTATGTCTTCACAGGGGTAAAAAATCCAATTCAAAACTGCTACAGTGCGCGCCGACAACAATGGAAAAAATATGACACACGAATTCGACTATGACCTGATAACCCTGGGCGCTGGTAGTGGTGGCCTGTCGGTAATTGAACGTGCGGCCAGCTATGGTCAGCGCTGCGCTGTGATCGAGCGCGGTGATATTGGGGGCACCTGTGTCAATGTGGGTTGCGTACCCAAGAAAATCATGTGGTTCGGTGCCAACCTGGCGCACACCATCGAAGATGCCAAAGGCTACGGTTATGATTTAACCAAAAATGGTTTTGACTGGTCGAAACTGGTTGAAAAGCGTGAGCAATATATCAGCAATATTAACAGCTTCTATCACGGCTACATGAAGGAACTGGGCGTCGACGAAATCGAGGGTGAGGCCAGTTTCGTTGATCCGCATACCATCGCCGTCAATGGCAAGCAATACTCGGCCAGGCACATCGCCGTTGCCACTGGCACAGCCCCGCGCACGCCGCAGGTATCCGGCGCCGAACATGCGATTACTTCGGATGGATTTTTCGCCCTCGAACAGCAACCATCACGTGTCGCCATAGCTGGTTCGGGTTACATCGCGGTGGAACTTGCCGGGGTTCTCAACGCGCTTGGTAGTGAAGTAACCCTTTATCTGCGCAAGCAGCATGTACTGGGCGAATTCGACAGTCTGCTTAAAAGCACCCTGTTCGAAGAGCTTGGCAAATCCGGTGTCGAGTTGCGCACGCAAAGCGAAATAACCCGTATTGATCGAGACTCCACAGGCAAAATCTCGATAGAAGACAACCAGGGAGTCGGAATGCAAGACCTGGATCAGGTGATTTACGCCGTTGGTCGAGACCCTGACATCGATGTATTAAAACTGGAAAATGCCTCGATAACGATAACTGAGCGTGGCTATATCGAGACCGATTTATACCAGCAAACCAGTCAACCCCATATTTTTGCACTCGGCGATATCACCGGTCGAGCCCCGTTGACTCCGGTCGCAGTTGCCGCGGGCCGGCGCCTGGCAGATCGTTTGTACAATAATCAAGACGATCGTCATCTGGACTATGAATTGATTCCAAGCGTGGTTTTCAGCCACCCGCCCATTGGTACGGTGGGTGCGACCGAGGCAGCAGCGCGCGCTGAATTTGGTGATCGAGTCAAGATTTACCAAACCCGGTTTACGGCGATGTATAACGCGATCAGCGGACATGAAGTGCCTACCGCGATGAAACTGGTCTGTCTCGATGAGGAAGAAAAAGTGATTGGCTGTCACTTGATCGGTCCAGCAGTGGATGAAATGTTGCAGGGGTTTGCGGTGGCAATGCGGATGGGCGCCTGTAAACGGGATTTTGACGACACCGTGGCGATTCACCCCACCAGTAGCGAGGAACTGGTAACCATGCGTTAACCTGACTTGATAATGATGACTAAAAGTCCGCTCAGGGCTTTCGTGCGATGAGTTGAAACTGGCGCGCGGTCTGTTTGTAAGGTTCACGATCGGTGATTTCCATTTCAAGCTTTTTCAATTTACCGTAGATAGCAGAATCTTCCTTCAGCTCATTCGTTCCCCAGTAGTTGTAAAGGCAACGGATACCGTAATGCTTTTCGAGGCTAAGCCCCATACCTGTTAGCCAATCGATTACCTCGTCGGGGCGATACTCATGTACATTTACCTCAAAAATTGAATTGTACTGATCGGCCGCATCGAGCAGAGCGAAGGCTTTGTCCAGGTCCTGCTCCAGAAAGGCGGCCTGGTATGGCAATGAATACTGGTTAGTCGTAATCAGCGAAATGAATCCACCCGGTTTTATCACCTGCAGTAACATTTCCAACAAGGGTTTTACTTCATCGACAAACTGAATCACGTTATGACAGAGTACGATATCAAATTCGTTTGCGGAAAATACCTTGTCGATACTGAATATATCCATCGCATGCGTATCGAGTCGGTCGGTAACCCCGGCAAGCGCAGCATTTGCGCGCGCGTCATTAAGCATTTGCTGGGAGATATCAACGATATCGATCTGGTGATTCATGCGCGCAAGCGCGAGGCTGTCGAACCCGTTGCCACCGCCGGCGTCGAGAACGCATAATGGTGGCGAGTTTACCGGAATATGTTTCTTTAAATTATGTTCTACCAACTCGTAGCCAAACCGATTCCAGGGCATGCTTTGCTCGGTTTTCCATTTTGATAAACCGGCCTCAAACGAATCCTTACGATTCGAAACCAGCAGCGCCTGATTTAAATCGACATTGCCGGTATAGAGAGCTTTACCGATAATCACGCCATCGATACCGTCATTGTTAAAGCACTCACGCACATCCTTCATCGAACCGATTCCACCGCCGACGATGATGCGTAAACCACTCAAGGCGGCCAGATCAATCGATGCATCCAGATCGACCCCGGTCATCGAGCCATCACGGTGAATGCTGGTGTGAATCGCGGTGGTAACACCAAGTTGGCGCATTTGAATAGCCAGCGTCGTTGCCTGCACGCTGCCCGCGGCCCGCCAGCCATGAATCTTTACCTCGCCTTTGGCATCGGTATCGATTCCCAGCACAATTGCGTCACTGCCGTAACTGGCGATCGCCTGGGCCATCATCTGCGGGTTTTCAACGGCGGAAGTGCCGATAATGACGCGTTTGATACCCGATTTCATCGCCCAGTCGACATCATCGATGCCGCGAATACCGCCACCAAACTGAATATTTACATCGAGCGCAGTGATCTGTTCGATTAATTCCCAGTTATGACTGGCGTCCTCATCGAAGGCGGCATCGAGATTGACTACCTGTAGCCAGTTAGCACCCTGATCGATCCATTGTTGCGCGCATGCAACCGGATCGGTGTTAAAAACTATTGGATGCTCGGTATCTCCCTGGGTGAAACGAACTACTTCGCCATTGCGTAAATGGATAGCTGGAAAAATAGTAAATTTATTTAAATTCATATAGTTAATATCACTATTTAAAGTTAAATCACCTGGTTTTGAGGATATCCTGCATGCTGAAAACGCCTTGTGGTTGCTGCTCTATCCAGCGACATGCTCGTATTGCGCCGCGTGCAAAGGTCATACGACTGGAAGCCTTGTGGGTAATTTCGATGCGTTCGCCTTCATCGGCAAACATAACGGTGTGATCGCCTACTATATCGCCGGCACGGATGGATTCAAAACCAATCGTTTTGCGATCCCTGGCCCCGGTCTGCCCCTCGCGACCATAGACAGCGCATTCATCAAGGTTTCGGCCCAGAGTTTCGGCAATGACCTGACCCATTTTTAAAGCGGTACCCGAGGGTGCATCGACTTTATGCCGATGATGTGCTTCGATCACTTCGATATCGACACTATCACCTAATACGGCGGCGGCGGTTTGCAGCAGTTCGAGACAAAGGTTTACGCCAACACTCATGTTAGGGGCGTACACCAGCGCGATGCTCCCCCCCGCTTGCTGCATTTTTTGTTCGAGGCTGGCGTCACAGCCGGTGGTGCCAATCACCATTTTCTTGCCATGCTCGACGCAAAAATCGACATGATTGCTGGTTGCGCTGGGATGGGTGAAATCGATCAGAATATCAAACGCCGTCGCATCGAGGTGATCGCGGATCAAGACATTGTTTGGCGCCAGGCCGGCTAGCAAACCGGTATCGCTGCCAATTGACGGGCTCTGCTCTCGCTCTAACGCCTGCGTCAGTTCCAGGTCATCGGTTTCGCTACAGGCAATGACCAGGTTTCTACCCATGCGGCCAGCTGCGCCGGCAATTGCGATGCGAGTCATTGGGGCACCATTAAGATTTCATATCTTCGAAGAATTTTTTCATACTGTCGATCCATGAAGTCTCGTTCGGACTATGTTTTGTCGTTTTACCCATGGATAGAGCGAATTGTTCGAGTAACTCCTTTTGTTCAGCGTTTAATTTTACAGGTGTTTCGACCACAATGCGGCAAATTAAATCTCCCAGCGGGCCGCCGCGAACCGGCTTAACGCCTTTGCCACGCATCCGAAACAGCTTGTGTGTCTGAGTACCAGCGGGAATTTTCAGATTTAATTTACCACCGAGACTGGGTACTTCCAGTTCACCTCCGAGTGCCGCAGTAACAATGCTGATCGGAACTTCACAATACAGATCGGCGTTATCGCGCTCGAATATCGGGTGGGGTTTGACGTGTATCTGTACGAACAGATCTCCCGGGCTCGCACCTGCGTCGCCCGCCTCGCCTTCTCCTGACAGGCGTATGCGATCGCCGTTGTCGACCCCTGCAGGTACTTCTACCGATAAGGACTTGTGTTCTTTTACCCGGCCAGCCCCGTGACAGCTGTTACATGGGTCACTGATGGTGGTGCCCTTGCCGCGGCAATTCGGGCAGGTTTGCTGTACCGAGAAAAAGCCCTGTTGCATGCGCACCTGGCCGTGCCCGCCACAGGTACTGCAGCTCTCTGGTGTCGTTCCGGCTTTAGCGCCACTACCCGAGCAGGTAGTGCAGTGTTTTAACGTGGGTACACGAATTTTTACCGTGGTGCCGGCAACCGCATCTTCCAGGCTTAATTCGAGGTTGTACTGTAGATCGGCACCTTTGCGTACCCTTGAACGACCGCCGCCACCGCCACCGAAAATATCGCCGAAAATATCACTGAAAGCATCGCCAAATCCACCCCCGGAGTATCCACCACCACCAACCGACTGATCGACGCCGGCATGTCCAAACTGATCGTATGCTGCGCGTTTGCTGGTGTTGGAAAGTACCTCGAAGGCCTCCTTGGCTTCTTTGAATCTGGCTTCCGCTTCGGCATCATCAGGATTACGATCCGGGTGATATTTCATCGCCAGGCGACGAAATGCCTTCTTTATTTCGGCGTCTGCTGCAGTGTTTGAAACTTCGAGGATTTCGTAATAATCGCGCTTTGACATTGACTCGTTTCTATAAATAACAAAAACCTGGCGCGATAAATCGCGCCAGGTTAGTACGTACTCCTTCGATACGATATCGCATCGAAGGAGTACTGGTAACGATCAAAAAGGAATCGCTATTTTTTATCGTCTTCTTTAACTTCTTCAAATTCGGCATCGACGACATCATCAGTCGCATCCGACTGGGCCGTCGCATTCGCATCGACCGGATCTGGACCGCCTTCTGCAGCGTTCGCAGAGTAGGCTTTTTCAGCCAGTTTACTGGATGCCTCGGCCAGTGCCTGGGTTTTGGCTTCTATTTCATCCTTGTCCGAGCCTTCCAGACTCTTTTTCAGATCTTCGATCGCGGCCTCTATCCTGGCCTTGTCTTCGTCTTCAACCTGTTCACCAAGGTCCTGAATCGTTTTTTCTGCCGCGTGGATCATCCCATCAGCCTGGTTGCGGGATTCGACGGTTTCACGATGCTTACGATCTTCGTCAGCATGCGCTTCGGCATCCTTGATCATTGTATCGACTTCGTCGTCGGAGAGACCACTGGATGCCTTGATCACGATTCTTTGCTCTTTACCGGTGGCCTTGTCCTTCGCCGAAACATTAAGGATACCGTTGGCATCGATATCGAAAGTGACTTCGATCTGTGGTACGCCGCGTGATGCAGTTGGTATATCAGACAGGTCGAATCGTCCTAACGACTTGTTAGCCGTGGCAACATCGCGCTCGCCCTGCAACACATGTACGGTCACTGCAGTTTGATTGTCTTCCGCGGTAGAAAAGGTTTGCGATGCCTTGGTCGGGATCGTTGTATTCTTTTCGATCAACTTGGTCATTACCCCACCCAGGGTTTCGATTCCGAGTGAAAGCGGGGTAACGTCGAGTAGCAACACATTTTTTACATCGCCCCCAAGTACACCAGCTTGAATGGCAGCACCGCAAGCAACGGCTTCGTCAGGATTTACATCGCGCCGTGGATCGCTGCCGAAGAAGTTTTTAACGACTTCCTGAACCTTGGGCATGCGGGTCTGTCCACCAACCATGATGATATCGTCGATATCCGATACCGACAGTTCGGCGTCGTCCAATGCGACCTTGAGCGGATCGATGGTACGCGCGATCAAATCGTCGACCAGCGATTCAAGCTTGGCACGGGTGATTTTCAAATTGAGGTGCTTCGGTCCCGATGCGTCCGCAGTAATGTAGGGCAGGTTCACATCGGTTTGCTGGCTCGATGACAATTCGATTTTCGCTTTCTCGGAAGCTTCCTTGAGACGCTGCATTGCCAGCGGATCACCGCGCAGGTCCATACCCTGTTCTTTCTTGAAGGCATCAGCGAGATAATCGATCAAACGCATGTCGAAATCTTCACCGCCGAGGAACGTATCACCATTGGTGGAAAGTACTTCGAACTGATGCTCGCCATCGACTTCGGCTACTTCTATTATCGAAATATCGAAAGTACCGCCGCCAAGGTCATATACCGCGATCTTTTTGTCGCCGGCAGATTTATCCATGCCGTAAGCCAGTGCCGCTGCCGTCGGTTCGTTGATGATTCGTTTGACTTCGAGACCGGCAATCTTGCCTGCATCCTTGGTTGCCTGGCGTTGCGAATCGTTGAAATACGCTGGTACCGTGATAACTGCTTCGGTTACCTCTTCGCCAAGATAGTCCTCGGCGGTTTTCTTCATTTTCTGCAGCACGCGAGCCGAAATCTCCGGCGGCGCCATTTTCTTACCCTTGGCTTCAACCCAGGCGTCGCCATTGTCAGCCTTAAGAATGGTGTAAGGCACCAGGTCGATATCCTTTTGTACCGCGGATTCGTCGAAACGACGCCCTATCAGGCGCTTTACCGCGTACAGGGTGTCGGTGGGATTGGTAACTGCCTGACGTTTTGCCGGCTGTCCAACCAGGACTTCATCGTCGGCACCAAATGCCACGATAGAAGGAGTAGTACGATCGCCTTCGGAATTTTCGATAACTTTAGGTTTGCCACCCTCCATCACCGCCACACAGGAATTCGTGGTACCGAGATCTATGCCTATTATTCTGCCCATTTAAATGCTCCAAAACTGTTCAAGTGAAACTTACACCCGATGTAAGGTTATTTTTGCCGCTTTCAAGTAAATACTGATTTTTTTGGGGTTTTTATTTTGCCACTACGACCATTGCGGGGCGCACCAGCCTGTCGTTTAACAAAAATCCCTTTTGCATAACTTCAATAACGGTGTTCGATGCGGCATTTTCGGCCGCTGTCATACTAATAGCCTGGTGCTTTTCGGGATCGAACTTTTCACCAAGCGGATCAATTTGTTGCAGTCCGTTCTTTTCCAGAACCTGCACAAACATGCTCATCGTCAACGCCGACCCCTCGCGGATACTTTCCAGTGTCGCGTTATCGGCACCGGCGGCAACCTGACCCATTTCCATACTGTCGATAACAGGTAACAGGTTTTCAACAAAATTTTTCAATGCGTACTTGTGTGCGTTCTCTATATCGCGCTCGGCGCGTTTCAGATTATTATCGATTTCTGCACGCAGTCGCATCATCTGGTCCCAGTAATCTTTTATCGTAACCTGGGCCTTTGCAAGTTGCTGATCTGCAGTTTCACCGGTTTCATCTTCGCTTTCCGCCGCCTCCGGGACGACATCCTCGAGATGTACCGTTTCCTCGGCTTCGGTGGCAAGTGAATGCTCGTCGTCTGCATTGATATTGGATGGTCGTGGCGACATTGAATACTCCGCTGAGTCCTGATTATCTATTTTCGTTCTGCATTATACCGTTACAACCCGGTACCTGATTGCGTGCGGGAATAATTTAAGGGTTATTTCTGAGTATTCAAGGCTGAAGTCAATAATTTTGCAGTGATATCGACGATAGGAATAACCTGTTCGTAAGCAATCCGGGTTGGGCCGATGACTCCCAGCACGCCGACGATTTCCCCGTTGATATGGTACGGGGCGCCAACCACGCTGCAATCACTCAATACCGAGTATCCGGATTCGCTGCCGATAAATATTTCGACGCCCTCCGCAGAGGTGCACCCGTCGAGTAATTTCAATAGTTCAGTTTTCTCAGTAAACACATTAAAAAGGCTCCGTAACTTATTGATATCTGAAAGTTCTGCATACTGAAACAAGTTTGACTCACCACTGGTTAGCAGGTCATCGTGCGCGCTTAGATTACAGACCTCTTCCATCGCCGAGAGGACAGTTCCCATAATAGAGTTAACATCGGTACGCAATTGCGCAAGCTCATTGAGCAGAATCTTGCGCGCATTTTCGAAACTTCTGCCGATCAGGTAGTGACTCAGGGTCTGCGCAGCCTGGTGCAATTCCAGCTCGCTGTAATCCCGATCTACATGAATAACCTTGTTATGTACATCATCCTTGTTGATCACCAGGATCACCAGTACCCGGCGCTCACTCAATTTGATGAACTCAATGTGGCGTATCTCGGTCGGAGCGGTATGCGACAGACTGACTATTCCGGCCAGATGTGTGACCCGGGAGAGAATGTCGGTTGCGCTGTGAATCAGGTCGCTCGATGTTTTGTCGGCGCTAAAGCTTTGCGAAATAGCCTGTTGAGCTGATGTTGCAAGATCACCGACTTCTAGCAAGCTGTCGATGAAGAAACGGTACCCGGCCTCGGTGGGAATTCGACCAGCCGACGTATGCGGCGAATCAACCAGACCCATATCTTCAAGCCTGGCCATAATATTACGGATCGTTGCAGAACTGACATCGAGCCCCGAAAGCTCAGCCAGATGCCTGGAGCCAACCGGCTGCGCGTCAAGCGTGTACGAGTTGATCAGCTGCCGCAATAAAAGCTGGGCGCGGTCGTCAAGTTCGTATTTTTCGGCCATTTTGTCTGATATATTGTTGCTGAGCAGTGGTTAAGCTGCATTTATATTGTGCTAAGGCACAAGCTATATACTAAACCTCATAAAATCAAGGTGTCGGCTACAATAGCCCAGATAATGCACACAAAATTTAAATCAATTGGCCTGATAGTGCGCAGTGATATGCACTCGCACCAGGAGAAAATCCAGCAGGTTGTCGAGGTGCTTGCTCGTCATGCCAAAGTCCTTGTGCATTGCCTCGAATATGATCAGTCCCTCGGGGAGATCTCAACCGTTTCGCTGAACCAGCTGGTTGCGGAGGTTGACCTGGTGATTACGCTTGGCGGTGACGGCACCCTGCTAACCGCGGCGCGGGCTATGGCCGGAATAAACATTCCGTTGCTGGGCGTCAACCTGGGGCGACTCGGATTTCTTGCGGACGTATCTTTCGCTGATTTCGAGTCCTATATTGATGCTGTCATGGAAGGTCGCTACAGCGTCGAAGAACGATTTCTTATTGAAGGCAGGTTTTTCGAAGGTGACAAACTGCTTGCTACCAATATCGCTCTCAACGATATCATTTTGCATAGCTATGAATCTTCGAGCATGATCGAGTACGAAATCTCCAGCGGGGGCGACTTGATCCATATCCAGCGTTCCGACGGTGTCATCGTAACGACTCCTACCGGTTCGACGGCCTATGCTCTATCTGGAGGCGGTCCGATCATGCACCCTTCCTTGAATACGCTGGCGATAGTGCCAATATGCCCACACACACTGAGCAATCGTCCCATTGTGCTGCCCGCAGACCAGCCGATCGAAGTCTGTCTGGGGCAGGATTCGCTGCCCGCCAAGGTCAGTTACGACGGACATTCAACCGCAATCGTAAATATCGAAAACCGCGTGCACATAACACGTTACCCAAAGCCGCTGACACTGCTTCACCCCGAAGATTATGACTACTTCCAGGTGCTTCGGGGCAAGCTTTACTGGAGTGCGAGCTACTAGCCTGCATATTGCCCCGTGTTAGATTCTATTCAGATTACCAACTTCGCCATCATCGATTCGTTACAGCTTGAATTTGATTCTGGACTGAGCGCACTTACCGGCGAGACCGGCGCTGGCAAATCCATTTTACTCGATGCGATCAAACTGGTGGCTGGTGATCGTGCGGAAAGCGATACCATTCGCAGCGGCGCACAACGGGCCGAGATAAGTGTGTGTTTCAGCCTGAATGATGCAGACCTGGCCCACGGTTGGCTGACTGACAACGAAATGGGCGCGGCCGGGGAATGCGTGATAAGACGCGTTCTGCATGCCAATGGTCGCAGCAAGGCCTTTATCAATGGTTATAACGCGACCCTGATGCAACTGCGCGCCCTGTGTGACCTGCTAATCGATATCCACGGCCAGCACGAACACCAATCGCTGCAATTGCCCCAGATACAGCGGCAATTACTCGACGCCTTTCTGGGTGACCCCGGCCTGGTGGACCAGGTGCGGCAAAAATTCACAGAATTTCGGGCTTTACAGCAACGCTTTGAGCAGGCGCAGTCCGGTTCCCTTGAACGCGAGCAAAGAATTGATCTGCTGGGGCTTTATTGTGAAGAACTGAATCTGTTGAATTTGCTGGAAGACGAGTTCGATGCCCTGCAGGAAGAGTATCGTCGACTTTCAAACGCAGGCAAACTGATTGATAAATCGGCTGAAGTTCTGGGTTACCTGTACGAAAACGAAGAACAGAATGTCCAGTCGACGCTAAGCCATTGTGAACAGGAGCTAAACCAGCTGCTGCTCAGTGACAAGGCGCTTGCCGGCAGTCATGAATTGGTAAACGCGGCACTGATACAGATCCAGGAGGCTACCGCCGAACTGCGCAACTATCGCGATGGAATCGAACTCGATAGCGCGCGTCTGGAAATGATTAATGAGCGAATCGCCAGCAGCCAAATCCTGGCCCGCAAGCATCGGGTCGAAGTTAGCGCACTACCCGGGCTTGCAGTCGCATTGAATCGAGAACTGGAAACCTTGCAAGGCGATGATTTCGATATCGAGGCGATGCAGCGGGATCTCGACAGGCTTCAGGAAGACTATATGTTCAGTGCCGGAGAGCTATCCTTAAAGCGCCAGCAGACCGCTGCTATTTTATCCGAGCAAATAACCCGGGTGATGCAGCAACTAGGCATGGATAGTGGTCAGTTTGTAATCGAAGTCGAAAGCGATCAGTCACCCGGCTCGCATGGCATCGATAATATTCGTTACCTCGTAAGTGCCAACCCGGGGCAGCCACCAAAATCCCTGGCGAAAGTAGCCTCGGGTGGTGAACTGTCACGCATCAGCCTCGCGATCCAGGTCATTATGAGTGAATCTTCAAGTATCCCGACATTGATATTTGATGAAGTGGATAGTGGGGTTGGGGGTGGCGTAGCGGAAATCGTAGGTAAGAAACTGCGCCTGCTAGGGCGTGACAGGCAAGTCCTTTGTGTCACTCATTTACCCCAGGTCGCCTCCCAGGCGCACCACCATTTTCGCGTTGAAAAAATCAGTGAAAACAACGCCACTTCGACCGAAGTATTTGCATTAAGTGATGATGAGCGGCTTGAAGAGGTCGCGCGTATGCTGGGGGGTGTTACGATTACCGAGCAAACGCGGGCGCATGCCAGCGAAATGATCGCGACCGCCGAGTAGTGGCGTCCTGTGAGCCGGGTTCAATCGTTGAAATGGCCGTAGAGTACCATCGTATGTTCGGTTATCGTGAATCCGTGCCTACTGGCAATTTCCTGCTGGCGCTGCTCGATAACTTCGTCGTAAAACTCCACTACTTTGCCGCTTGAAATATCAACCAGATGGTCGTGATGTTCACCATCATCGATTTCAAAAACCGCATGACCGCCATCAAAATGATGACGGGTTACCAGGCCTGCGCTTTCGAACTGGGTCAACACACGGTAAACCGTGGCCAACGCGATTTCTTCACCCGAATCCAGCAGCATCTTGTAGATGTCCTCCGCTTTCAAATGTCGATCAGCTGAATTTTCCAGCAGCTCAAGAATTTTCATCCGCGGCAAAGTCACCTTCAAGCCTGCGTTTTTAATATCAGTGGTTTCCATAGAAAGTTCTCACAGTATTTGCAGCATATCGATCGGCGAAGTATCATCTCGCCCTGCTTCCAACGACCAGCAGTATGATTTTACGTCTATTACAAACTATTCTTGTTGCCGGGTGCCTAATTGTAGCATTGCCTGGCTGCCTCTATCGAATGGATATCCCCCAGGGTAACCGCATTGATGATGGTCTCGAGCAACAGCTGGAAATCGGGATGTCTCGTAGCCAGGTCGAGTTTTTACTTGGTTCGCCCGCCATAGTCGATTTATACCGTCCCGACCAGTGGTATTACTATTACTTTCTGAAAACCGGCGATGATGGCAAGATTGTGAAGCGTCACCTGACGCTAACTTTCAGCAATAATATACTCTCGAAGATTGAAGGAACCCTCAGTCCTGGTTGATAGCGCCGCCGCCTTTTTTCATCTTTAATCCCTGTGCCGCACGCTGCCGGCGTATTTCCCTGGGATCTGCGATCAGCGGTCGGTAAATTTCGATACGATCACCATCGGTTAACTCGTAGTCATCCGCGACTGCTTTGCCAAATACACCAAGTTCACAGTTTTCCAGATCGATTAGAGGAAAGTGCTGATCGATTCCAGACTGCCTGACAGCGTCACGGACAGTGCTGTCAGATTCGATTTCGCATTCGAGAATCAATTGTTTTTGCGGCGTCGCATAGGCAACTTCGATCAGGGTTTTAGTGTTCATGTAGCTCGCTGGCACGTTCGCAAAACGAACTAACCATCGTGTTGGCAATACGAGAAAAGGCAGGCGCAATAATAGCGGACGCCAGACCCTGCTTCAATTTATACTGCAAGACCAGTTCTACCTTGCAACCCTCGGCATCGACCGGGGTAAAACTCCACAGCCCCTCCAGCCTGCTGAACGGTCCCTCAAGCAGCGCCATTTCTATCGACTCGCCCGGCTGCATCGAGTTTCGTGTTTTAAACCAGTGGTTTAATCCGGCACCACGCATCAATATTGAGGCTTCCATCGAGGTGTCATCGACATGGTGAGTTTCAACACCTCCGCACCAGGGCAAAAAATCAGGGTAGCTATCTACATCGTTAACCACGTCATACATGAACCGAGCCGGGTAAGGCATCAACGCGCTGCGCCTGATCTCCGGCATTTCAGATGATTCCGAAAGCGGCCAGGATTACCACCAGCAATAATACCGGCACGATATAGCGGACCAGGTAATTCCATATTTCAAAACTGTAATGTCTCGATAAGGCGAATTCTTTGTGACTGACTTCGCGGGGAATTTTCCAGGCGACAAACAGGCATAAAAACAATGCTACAAATGGCTGTATCAGGTGGCTGGAAATAAACACCAGCACGTCGTGGAATCCAGCGTTATTAACCAGGCGGATGGCTTCGTCGCCAAAAAACAAGGCGATGGTAAAACCGTCTCCATTCCAGACGCTATGCGCAAACACGACACCCAGACCGAACAACCAGGTGCCGATGCCAAGCGACACTGCCGCTCGCAACCTGGATATATCGAACTTACGCTGGAAAAAGTTGATGGGGGCCTCAAGCAACGCAATAGAGGTGGTTAGCGCGGCTATTGTCAACAACAGGAAAAACAGGGTATTGAAGAGGTCGGCAGAAGAAAAACGCTCCAGAATTACGGGCATGATGCGAAATGCAAACTGGCTATCAAGACCTGGTTGCTGGCCGGCCGATAGCATCAAAGCGTTAATTGACAGGCTGGTATATATGGTAAACAGCAAATCTACCGCGATTACCAGGCTTGCCGAGTATCCAATCGACACCCCGGCTGGCAGGTAACGACCATAAGCCATCATCACGCCTATTCCGAGGGCAAGCGTATAGAATGCACGCTGTAAAGCTACAATCGGGGTCCGCGCGTCCATAGCGGAAAAATCAGCATACAGAATATAGCGAATACTGACCTCCATGCCCGATGATGTCAGCGCGAGAATGAATCCTATCACCAGTAACAGAATCATCACCGGGACCAGTATCAGCGTGACACGTTCAACTCCCAACCTGACAGGTTGAGCGCAAATCGAAATTAATACGACCATGAACAGAGTATGCCAGAGGGTCATGCGTTCACTATCGACCATCAAACTCTCGAACATCAGTTTCGCGCTTTCGAGGGTTACTCCATCAAAAACACCAACCATCGATTTGACCGAATAGGCAAGCGACCAACCGGCGACTACGCTTAAAGTCGCAATAATCAGGAACGCCGCGAGCATAGAGCTCAGACCCGCCAACTTCCAGTAAACCGACGCTTTGTATTGCTCGGATAAAGTCCTGATACCTGCTGCGGGATCGCTTCTGGTTAAGCGTCCCAGCATCAATTCGCCCATTAACAACGGCAGTCCTAACACGAACAGAAACAGGATATATAACAACAGGAAAGCCCCGCCTCCATTTTGACCTGTCAGCACAGGAAAGGTCAGGAAGTCGTTAAGACTCAGGGTAGCCCCTGCCGCCACAATTACAAAAGCGGATTGCGAACGCCAGGTAAAACCGTTTTTAGTTGTATTCATAAGTTAACACTACAACAAGTTCGATCATTATCTTTAGCTTAATCACAGCTGTAAACAACATTAAATTTAATATAACAAATTCAATAAGTTACTAAGTATAGTTAAGGTGACTTATTTTGCTATTTTCTGGCCTTAGCCGATCTGCTATGCGGCCCTGATTCCAGCCCTCGCGGCCTGCGCCGGTATGGTGCGCTCGATTTATAACCAGTAGCGTAGGAACCTGGATAACCAGCTTAGCAGTTTGAGTAACCAGGGATGCTGCTGCCAGTTACGCAGGGTAATTTCTACACTATCGGTAACATCACTGCAAAATCGCAGTTTCATTTGTTCGACGATGGCAGCATCGTCCATCAACATATCGAGTTCGAGGTCATGAAACAAGCTGCGATAGTTCAGGTTGGTACTGCCCACCAGCAACTGGTCATCGATGAGCATGGTCTTTGAATGCAGTACTCGATTACCATATTCGAACACGCGAATATTGGCCTGCAACAGGTCGCTATAAAAGCTGCGTGACAAAATCGGAAAGAAAATACTATCCGAACGCATTGGTACAATCACCTGGACTGAAACGCCCTGCCTCGCTTTATGCTTTAAAATCCGCAGCACCTTATTGCTGGGATTGAAATATGCGTTGGTAATCCATATACGCTGTTGCGCGAGTCCGAGCACATTCAATAGCTGCAGTTTCGGTTGTCGTCGACGGGTAATCTCTTCGCGCGCCAGGTAGTGTCGTGAACGTTCGGCGATACTCCCCGCTTTGCGATTCCATACCCGGTTGAAGTTAGTCGCCAGCCTTTGCACTACCGAACCGGTTACCCGCAAGCCGGTGTCATGCCAGTATTCTGCGTCGGAATCTGCAGCGGGACTCGAATGATCAGCGGTAATGTTATAGCTGCCTAGCCACGCGACCTGATTATCAATCAGACAAAGCTTGCGATGATCGCGATGATTCATGGATGCAAGGAGATAGAAAATCTTTGAATACCAGCGCCCGGCTTCCAATGCCCTGCGATACACCGAGAAATCCCAGGGTAATGGGTGGAACACTCGTACCTCGCTGTTAGCCGACTGCAGTCGGCCGGCAATCAGGCTGGCATCACTATAGGAGCCCACCCCGTCGATCAGGAGTTTCAGTTTAACGCCACGAGTGATCGCCCCTGACAGTGCTGTCAGAACCTGGTTACCGGTTTTGTCCAGATTAAATATGTAGGTCTCGAGAACAACTTCGTGGCGGGCACTATCAATATCGGCGATCAGATCACGAAAATATTCTTCAGGATTAAAGTAAAGCTGTCGGTTTACCTGCACGTCCGGAGTTATCAGACTGTGAATCGTGCGTATAGCGGCAAATGGTCCGATAGCTCGTCCCAGGGTTGGCGCTCAAGACAATACGAGTCGAGTAAATTGACGCCGCGAAAGTAAATCCTGTCCATGCGCAACATGGGCCTGTGCGAGGGAAAGGTTTTGGCGCATTTACCGTTGAGTTGGCTAAAGGCTTCCCGCATTCCCAGTTGCGCCTCTAGCGATCTGCCGAGCCCGCCATGCCAGTCATTAAAATCTCCGCCCAGAATCACTGGATCGTCAATATCGATAGTTGAATCGATGTATCGCTTTAGTTCGCGTATTTGACGCTTGCGTTCGAAACCAATCAGATCCAGATGCACGCAGAGTAAATGCAAGGGGTTCGCACTATCAGGCAGCTCGACTCTGCCATGCAGTAAACTGCGGCTAGCGCGTTGAAAGCGAGACAGATTCAGGTTGTTCCACTCGGCAATTACGAACTTGCTCAGAATGGCATTACCGTGATGTCCCTTACGATAAATAGCGTTCTTGCCATAGGCATAATGAGGCCAGATACTGTCTGCCAGAAACTCGAATTGACTGACATCGGGCCATGCCGAGATGCGGGTTTCATGGTGGAAATGACGCCCCTGTATCTCTTGCAGTAAAACGACATCAACCTCGGCGTCTTTTAACTGATCTTTAATTTTATGTAAGACAAAATCACGATTGTAGCGATCGAAACCTTTGTGAATATTATAGGTAAGGATTTTTATCATCGTTAAACAGCTGGGCCGATACCATTGGTCTCGAACTGTGTGCTCATGCGAAGACCCGCGTATCCGGCGATCGGCGTAGCGCTTCGAAAACATTAATCTCCCAGGGTCGAATCGCCATCATCAGGCTGGTGCCGAAACGCTGCTCGAGGGGGAGTGATTCAGACTCTATGTTCATGTCGTTCATTTCCTGGGCCAGATGCTGGATCTTTTTAATAAGTTCAGCATTCGCGCTTCTGGAGATCATACCCGATACAAAAATTCTGAATTCACCCGCCTGGGTGAAAGAAGAATCGAGGAACTCCAACTGCACCCTGTCTTCAAAAAAATGTTGAATGGGGCCGCCAGGAATCCATTTGAAATTTTGAGAAATCATTAATTTCACACGATTTCCAGGTTGCAGTTCGATTATTCTCATGCGATCCAGTCGCGCCAGCAATTGTATGCCTTCGGTTTCAGAAATTTCGTAAATTCCGATAATTTCTGCAAACTGGAGTTTATTCATCAACAACAGTGCTACCAGTAATAACTTTACATCCGAAACCAGTTCGGTTTCCTGTTCACGTGTCAGTTGTATAGTCAGATCTATGTTTTTTTCCATCATGTGTACCAGGTCGCTAATATCCATATGTAGCAACTCACACACTTTTTCGAGGCGCTTGACGGAGAATGCCTCTTCCGAGAACAGTCGTTTGACGCTGGTTTCAGAAAGGTCGAGGGCTGCGGAAACTTGTTTGTAGGTAATACGCTGTTTCCTGAGCTCCAATTTTAAGGTATCAATTAACGGTCTTGTTTGTGACATGACTCTCCTCCCAGGTACTTACTAGCGCAAACTATAGTACCACTCAAGATATGTTGTTAGAGTAATTGGTCGCCGATCAATTCGGCAAAAGCATGTGCAAGCGGTAATCGAATTGCTTAACAGCACTAAGTTTAAAAAATTGAAACTTCGCAATGAAATGGTGGTAACCAGCATTTCAACCCCTCCTGCCAATATGCGCAAGCCAATACAGTATTTCGCCGGGCCTGCAACTGATAATTGTCCGGCCGAGGCTGCTCTCAATAGTTTCTATTTGCAACTTAATCTGAAAAGGTATCAATATACTGCACTTTAGGTGTTAGGAAACGGTACCTGGATGCATAAAACGGCAGAAATACATTTTGTCTCACGAAAGCTTTGCGACCTGTCAGCGTTGGTCTAAATTACTTGATTGCCGATTTGCCGGCCCCTAGTGTACTTTAAAGAATTGCGGATCCCCGTGTGTGCGGGCCGCGTTTGAACAAGTGAAAATACTCAGGAAAAGAGGCGTACATTATTTAGCGAAAGCGATAAAACAGACCCTCATTAAACCATGGTGGGAGGCAATCTTCGGTTAATAACGGTCTTTCGCTGTACCGAGATACCGACCCATTTAGCAAATGCCCTTACTGCTGAAAGCAGGCTAATCTTTGACGTGTGGTATTGCACTTACTCTGAGATTGGGAAGACCACGTGGTTAATGTATGACCAGTGCTCCCAATCATTCCACGCGCATTGGCTATAGGGCCCATCCAGCCGGTGCATGTGCGAAATGACTGAGCGGTCGTGCCATCTTCGTTTGTGCCTGTCCAAAAAGGATTCTGTCCTACAGTTTTACCGGTGGGATCGATGTTGATTGCGTGTTGGATAGATCCGTCCGTTAGATCGGTATAATTTTCGGCGATCTTCGTTCCATCGGGCAGCACGTAAGGATGGGAAGACTTCGTGAAGCGAGTGTTGGGGCTGTCGGTTCCGTCGGATAGCCAAGACATGTAAGTGCCAGGGGGAACGATTGATGTCGGGTCGTCTGCTTGTGCCTGACACTTGTCGTCAGCTCCCTTTAGGCCGCCAAGGTTGCCATTGAAACTCTCACTGGTTACGAAAACAGTTTTTTTATTGTGGTCGGCTGCTTGAATCCCGATAGTCGTGAGTAACGCCGCAACGAAAGCCATGGTTAATAGCTTGTTCATTTGAGCCCCCTTCGTTAGTTATTAATGCCATGCTATTCGCATACTAATCCTAAAAAATCGATTGCCTTTGATATACATCAGGTCAACATAAAAACATGTATTAGATTTCACCGCGCAGAATGTCTCCAATGGGTCGCAGATCCCCGCTGATTAGTCGAGTTTAAGGGTCTGTTTTCTCCAAAGCTGACGCTCAGATGAGATTGCTGGGCTTCTCGAAACGGCCAGGGGCTGCCGCTTAAAATTCCATTTAGTCGAAACATCCCGCAGTGGGTCGGCAATGTATACCTTCTGTAGGCTATTTTAGTCCATTCATCTTGGTGAATTTCCGCTGATGAAATATTTCCCATCGACCATATTGGTTTTGGACTATATTCTACGGTAAGTTTATTTTTCGTTCTCTCCTGATGAAAACTGATATCACTCCACTGACGGCACTTAAAAGACTCTGTGAAAAAGATAAAACGGATCATAGTTTGCTGACGGATATTTCCCGCACCCTGGGCCTGAAAAGGAACAGAAATCAGTCTGGGCAATGGAAACAGAAATTACGGGGGGAGTTAACACAAGAACATATCAAAATGAAGAAAAAGAAAAACTCTTCATTCAGAACCAAGGTCCATAAATTATTCAAAGGGACCTAGGCATTACGCATTCTGAACGCATTCCTGGTTGGCCAACGAAACGCTACAACTGTTAATCGACGGTATTAGTCTATTGACGGCTGACAAACGGCCGTTAGATAGATTAAGGGTCGTCAAGAGTTGACAGTCCGAGAAGGGGACAATCGCCTCTGAAATTTCAATTCTAAGGGTCTGCTTTCTCCAATATAGACTCTCAGATGAGCTTGCCGGGCTTCTCGAATCGGCCATGAACGGGCACTGGTTTGTGTCGAGAATACGACCCATTAGTAACCGCCCGTTATTGCTGGAAGCAGGTTAATCTATGCTTGGTCGCCCGAGATATTTGGAATCTTCCTGACGTTGAAATGGGCTGACCTCATGCTAAACGTGTAATTGGATGCTACTCAGGTAAAGGTTCGTCCAGGTTATAAATAGTTAGGTGAACCTTCCATAACTCGTCCCCTCCACACCTGTAAATATCGACATACTTCCCCGCGACGCGCTTAGTGGAGTCTTCTTTGACCGGGACGTCAAATTCGACTCTTCCAAAGTGGTAGGCCAGGTTACCATCCGATCCGATTTCCACCGTCGAAAG
>Ga0209271_10000195_pt1 | contig 20709 bp, 27 predicted proteins | sample tdAd002_FD_187123 | JGI IMG/M metagenome (GOLD analysis project Ga0209271, IMG submission 187123) | Marine sediment microbial communities from the Atlantic coast under amendment with organic carbon and nitrate - tdAd00.2 (SPAdes)... | ecosystem: Environmental > Aquatic > Marine > Coastal >... | reverse complement strand
TCCAGAAGCTGCATCTAATGTATGATTATATACAGGATCTAGAGTTACAGCAGTACCAGTAAGTGTATACGTTCCAGAAGCTGCATCTAATAAAAGAGTGCCACTAAGATCTACAGCAGTACCAGTAAGTGTATACGTTCCAGAAGCTGCATCTATTGAATAAGCTTCACCAGCAACAGGCCCATTAATAACCAATCCAACTGTAGAACTAGTATCAATATCTGATCCGTCAATCGTATGAGTAACGCTAGATATTGTCTCAGTAGACGTTGTTTCAGCATTTCTTGTTGTTATTGCAATGGTGACTGTTGTAGCTTCATCAGAATCAACTGTTGTCCATCCAGAAGCTGCTGCGCCCCAGGCCCTAGTATCGACCGCACAGCCTACAAGAACACGTCCACCCGCCGTGTCAGTATCCCACGAAGGGGTCGTAACATTATTACTTGAGGTAGCATTGCCGCCTATATCAGAAACCGAATCTATAGGAGTGCCTGCATCAAACTCGCCCGCTGGAACGAGAATTGTATACGCATTCCAACGTTGCCCCGTGCTACCAATAGCCCAAGCGTGTGCCCCACTGCTTCTACTATCTGTTCCTACCCATGCGATAAGTCCTATACCAGGACCAGCCTGAGACCCGGTATCGCCAGCAACTGCTGTAAATTCTAGAGTCTCACTGAAAGGGCCAGTTGACGGCGGGGTAATAGGGAAATTAACTGTATCGTCATCCATTGCAAGAACGGTGATAAGTAAATCACCATCCGCATAGGCTGGATAACTAACATCTGGAGTTGTGTCGACTGAATTATTGGAACTATTTGTTAGATCACCGATTTCAATTACTGGAGCAGCCATTAGTCTATCCCTTTATCTTACGCCTGGCCTGACACCTGGACGCACGCCTGGACGCACGCCTGGACTGGTGATAACGCCACCATCTTCTGCTTTATATTCCAACGCACCAATATCCGGCGCATCACCCGAAATAACTAAATTCCCGCGACTGTCCTTCCACAGCCAAACCAAATCATCTACATTACGACTGATGCTATTTTCTAAAGTAATTATATTGTTTACATAATCAACTGATGCTATCTGGACCTTTGCACTACCAGATAAATTCGACCCTACTGCTATCCAGTCCCCTTGCATACCCATCCATGTCGGAAACCCTGACACATCATAAAAATACTTTGAATCCGCTACGTATAGTGATGTTCCACTCCCAGAATCTGATCCTGTGATGATGGTTAGATTTGTCCCCCGATCTATTAACGTACTAGACTCTGTTAACGTGTAATCACTATTATTATAATTAGTGAATAATGGATCAACTGTTATGATGTCTGTAAATTCTGGATACGTAGGACCAGACAGAGACTCTGCTTCTGAAGCATTTCTACCACCTAAATCCGCAGCATTAATATAATCAGTTCCACTGCTAGTCCCGATCATATTAGTAAACCACTTGTCTCGGATTCCGTCTGGTAAATTTTGTGATCCACCAGCATATTGAACTAAGACGCCAGAATATGGGTTTCCATACAGTAGATTGTTAACCATCCGATTATTTCCTAAATCTAGAAAATTCGTCCCAACATACTGTAGCCCATACGAATGGTTACGATTTTTTACCATCGTATTATTGTAAATGTGATTATCAGTCGCGTCTGAATCACCCCCACTAGTACCCGATGTTGTTTTCAACCCTCCAAGCGCCGAACTCGTATAGTCTGCTGCTCCCCCTTTGTGTATTATATTGTATCGAATTATGTTATCAGGGGCTGATAACTGAAGGGCATTCCCCGGTGTTGCTCCGGGCCATTGATCATAATCAAAAGACGATCTACATTCATTCCCTTCCCATAAATTATTTCCTCCAGCGTGCCAAAGAGCGCAGGCGGTATGATAATCGTTGCTAATAACATTATTTCGGACTACATTATTTGTAGCTAGTGTACTAGAAATATACAATGCGTCATGTGATGCACTATCTATTATATTATCTTGATACAAGTTATAATCTGAGTCTTTTGCTACTTGAATTAAATCTTGTGTTTCCTCAGTACTATCATTTTGTGCGTCATGCTCACCGTATATTTCATTATTCTCAAATACATTATATATAGTCGTAAAAGATCCTTCCCAAGTGCTGGCACAGGCAGACCATCCGCGACTTGCCGTTATGCTTCCATCCCCTCCATTGCGATAACCTAAAACAACATTTTTAACTATCGTCCCTTCAGATCCACACGCATTCCCGTAAGTAGAAACAAAACCTGTAGGTATGTGCACGATTCTTCTAGTGCCATCCTCATCACTAGGCCCTGCACCATTTACTGTAATATAATCACGCTCTCCTAGTGCAATTGAACCCCTATCCGTATAACCACCTGTTCCCGTCCAATTCATCGTAACTTGACCATCACCATAAGCCTGATATGTAATCCGATTATCGTTATCAGTCCCGGATCTAGCTGGACGTATCTGTTCACCAGTACCGTATGTTCCGGCTTGTAAATAGATTACATCTTCAACAACTGCCTCATCATTCGCTGTATCTAAATCACAGGCAGCCGTTCCTGTAAGACCTGTACAGTCACCCACTGAACCAATGCAATTGTCTCCACCATCATCCCAAGCTGAAGTCCCATTACTGGAGACACAGTAATAAGTCGGAGCTGCATTAGCCAGAAATGGCAGACATAAAAGACTAACCAGAATGTAGTGCACTGGCATGACCTCCTGTGTGGATGATGATGGAGGTATCGACCCATTCCTTGGTAGCAGTAGCATCAACAATCATCGCCACAATGATCTCGGCCTGCATCTGAGCAGTGACTAATGCCAGTTTCCCATATCCACCAGTCAGAAATGACAGTGTGGCATTCGATGCCGCAGCACCTCCAGTTGCCGCCACACCATCCAGATATAAAATTAGATCTGTAGATGATGACGGTGACGGGTCTGAAGTCTGATAATCCCCGGTCGACGAATCAGGATCGAGAAACGGAAAGTAGAAATTATTCATCTCTCCAGTAGTTGAACCATACACTCTTAAATCAGGCATAAATTTCTCTCACATTACTGGCTAAATAGCCATACTGTTCCATCACTTCCCTGTGGTCGGACTCTATTCTCTTAGCTTGGTCTGGTGATAAAATGTCTTTCCAGTGACCAGATGTACCGTGGTGGAAGAAGGTGTCTGTGTGTTCCGAGGTTTCGATTAAATCATGTAACATGTTATCTCCTAACCCTAGCACCTATATGGGCGCTTTCTCCTAACATATGATAGTGTAGTTTATGACAATGTCTGCATCTTAATACTACTTTATCATAAACATTATTATCCTTAACGGAATACTGTAGGTTATTTATATCCCTACAGCATTCGCGTTGGAATTCAGGTTTCTTTTTTATTTGCTCTCTAATAAACTTATGATAATCATGCATTAGGCTAAAGTAAATATACTAGTTGTAATAGTAAAGGTAAACGTATCATCTGCTGTTAAATCAATTGTTGATCCATTATCCCAATACATTACTAATTCATCTGGCCCAGTTGCATCTTCATTAAATACTACTGCATATTGAATACTATCCCAATCACTTGCTCCTGCTGTCCATGCCGCAGGGCTTGAAGCACCGCATGTTGCTGTACCTGTAGTTTCTGACCATGTATTTGTAATATCTTTTCCTTTAGTAGTATAACCTGTACCTGTTACTTCATTACTTAAATTACCCAAAAGTGGTCCACTTGCTGCAGTAATTGATGCTGTATCTTGATATAAAGCTACATTTAATTGATCAGCATTAAAATTATGTACTCCTAGCCCTAAATCTTCTACAAATTGATTAAACTTACTTGCATTTGCCATTCTTTTTTCCTCTCTCTATTAATTAATTTCGCGAAAGCGAAATAAATCTATCTAGTTACACCTTCAGAAATAATAACTTGTCCCTGAAGTAAACGTATAACATTATTTGCGTTTCCGTTTTCGTATATTTCTAAGTCATAAACAGCAAAATCAGTATCAAATGTATCTGTTTCAACTGCACCTATATATAATTGTATTTGTCCAGTAACTGAACCACTTTCTAAAACTATGCCGCTATTTCCAGTAGTTAATTCGGCTATATAAGCTATATCATCTACTCGTTGACGTATTTGCATACGTGCACTTTTTCCTGCTAAGCTTATAGGATTTTTATCTGCATCCTTCCAAACTAATGTTTTGGCAAATATACTGCCTCTTTCTATATTTAAATTTAATGTTCCTGCTGACATTCTAAGTTTTATCCCGTTTTACGTTTGCGGAGCCAGTAATGCCATCCGCGACCAGAATTAATATCTAAGGCATAGGTTCTAGGGGCAGTATCTAATTCTATAGCAAATCCGCTAAGTGTATACGTTCCAGAGTCTACATCTAATGAATAAGTACCTGTACTAGTAGTTTCTAATTCTACAGCAGTACCAGTAAGTGTATAAGCTCCAGTATCTACATCTAATGTAAGGGCACCATTAAGATCTACAGTGATACCGCTAAGAGTAAGTGCTCCAGATGCTGCATCTAGTGTATGCTCAGCGCTAAGGTCGACAGTAGTACCGCTAAGTGTATACGTTCCAGTATCTGCATTTAGTAAATAAGTACCAGTAGTTTCTAGTTCTACAGTGCTGCCGCTAAGAGTAAGTGCTCCAGATGCTGCATCTAATGTATGCTCAGCGCTAAGGTCGACAGTACTACCACTAAGAGTATATGTTCCAGAGTCTACATCTAATGTATGCTCAGCGCTAAGGTCAACAGTAGTACCACTAAGTGTATATGTTCCAGAGTCTATATCTAATGTATAAGTACCAGCAGTTCCAAGAGCTACATCAGTACCAGTAAGTATATATGTTCCAGAGTCTATATCTAATGTATAAGTACTATTAAGATCAACAGTAGTACCAGTAAGTATATATGTTCCAGAAGCACCAGCTAGTGAATAAGCACCAGCGGTTTCAAGAGCTACATCACTACCGCTAAGAGTATATGTTCCAGAGTCTATATCTAATGTATAAGTACTATTAAGAGCTACATCACTACCGCTAAGAGTATACGTTCCAGAGTCTACATCTAATGTATAAGTACTATTAAGATCTACAGTGATACCGCTAAGAGTATACGTTCCAGAGTCTACATCTAATGTATAAGCAGTATCTAATCCAACAGTAGTACCACTAAGTGTATACGTTCCAGAAGCACCAGCTAAACTAAGAGCACCTTTAAGAGAGGCAGTAGTACCGCTAAGAGTATACGTTCCAGATGTAGCATCTAATACATATCCAGTATTAAAATCTACAGTAGTACCACTAAGAGTATATACCCCAGATGCACTAGCCAAAGAGTAAGCTTTGCTAAGGGCAGTAGTGCTGCCAGTTAAAGTATACGTTCCAGATGTAGCATCTATTGAATAAGGAGTAGGTGTAGGGGCATCAGGTGCTGTTACCCAGACAGCAGAAACCAATACACCTTTATTGTTAGCGATTTGCGTAATGCGAACATACAGACCGTCCCAGTCTGTTATGTTTTGGCGTTCACCAGTTGTTAGTGTTTCTGTGTACTCAGCAAATGAACTACCAGGACCTTGCTGTGTTCCTGTATGGATAAGCCCATCGTCAACGGTGTATACGTCAAGACGGATTGCAGCGCCGCCAGATGCACGCTGAGCACGGTAATAAACAACAATATCGTCAGCTTCAGGATCTTCTAAAGCATCAATATTAAGATCACAGGCATTATTACTACCCGACGTAGGACTGGATATCCAGTCCGCATCTGATTGATCATCAACATCACTCCATAAAGGAGTTGTTGTCCACGAGTCAGTTGCTCTATCTGAAATTGGGTATTTAAGCTGAGCCATACTACTAGCTGCCTATAGTTTCTAAATTATGTGAGTGAGTATATAAAGCATATCTTACCGCATCTGCAATATGACAATACTTATCATGTAATGGGCGTTCTGCTAGTAATCCTTCTCTAGGATCCCATCGATAATTATCAAACATATCTATTATATTAGTACAACTAGAAGAGATGAATATTCTATCATGATCTACCAGTGATGATAAATATCCAATACCATCATTTACTGATTTCTTAGCATTTATAGTAGTAATATCATAATCATATGCTAAGTCATAGCGTGTTTGTTGTGCAGCTGAATCAATATAGATAAAATCAATATTATGTTCTGAAATTTTATCTTGTATCATCTTAGCGTACTCAGATGTACCAGATTCGTTATTTAAATATTCATCAACTAAATAGTAATTATAACCATCTGTTAAAGCAACAATAAAAGCTGTTGGATCTCTAAATCCTAAGTCCAATCCAGCTACTACATCTAATACTTCTAAAGTAGATATATCTATATCTACTATTTGAGTCTTATTAAGATTAAATATTTGACCTTCTAATGCTATAAATTCACATAAATGTTCTTGTGCGAATTCAGCGCGACTCATTGATGCTTTTGCATCTTCTATAGCTTGTAAATCTGTTCTAGGATTATCATGATATGTACTAAGTATAGAAGCCCAAGTGGGAAAATTATTTGAAAATCCACGTTTATAAAATTCGTGAAACCAATTATTACCGCGAGGTGTACTAATAAAAATAGCTTTACTATTTACTTTATCTAATGTAGGGCACAACTGAACATTAAATGCATCTGCTCCATCATTATTAACAGCACATTCATCAAATATAATTAAATCATAACTGCGTCCGATTACAGAGTCTACCTGTCCTACAGAGCCCATTCTAATTGTTGACCCATTTTTTAATTCTATTATCTTATCTTTGGCATTTGATTTTTGTACTTCTACACCAAAAGCTGTTAATAGTTTTTTCTGATTATCCCAAGAAATACTAGAAAGAGCATAGTTTGGTGCTATAACTAATATATTACATCCGGGTATTAAAGTAATTAAGTGACCGATTACATTAGCTATAAAACTTTTACCTGTACGTCTACTTAATACTGCAGTAATAAATCTATATTCAGGATTATTAATAGCATTTATAAAAGCTATTTGTGGCGGGACAGGTTCAATATCTATTAGTTGTAAGTACTTACTTATATCTAGTTTTATTAGGCGTTCTTTTACAGGATATTCTGTAATAGAAGTATCACTAATATTATCACGAGAGATTTTCATTATCGTAGTAAACGATCTTGAGGTTGAAAACCAGAAGTAAACTCATAAGCTCCTATAGTTGGTGGGATATGATATGGTCTACCGTTACGATCTTTTATCGCGTCAGTGTAAACGCCAGCTTCGTAGACTGGGGAATCTACTAGTGGTTTATTATCCGCGCCTAAAAGAGGATCGGTTGATATGCTGTTACTACCAATAGATTCCGCATTATCATTTTCATCAATCACATTTACTGCAAATCCGTTGAAGCAATTATTGTCTTCAGTAATACTGTGCGCGTCAAAACGACGAATCCCGCTACCAGATAAGCCTGAAAGAATATTATTCTTTGTCTCGCCTCCAGCAATTGTCATAGGTGAATACTGGATCGCAGCTTTAGGCGTTTGGTCGCCATCATTGTAAGTGCTATCCACAGTTAAATTAGTGCAGGTATTATTAATAATGTGCGCATTATTCCCATCCTGGCTTGTTGCATCAGTTGCGAAATAAACCATTCCACAATCGTCTACCAGATTAGAATAAAACCAATTTTCCTTGCCCGAGTTATCATGCCATGCTTGATAACATCGAGAAATAGCATTTCCATATATCCGTGTATTTGTGGTCTGCGAATCAGTCTCTATCCCCCCTCCATCACCGTTGTAAAATCGTCCATATGTCATATCTGTAAATGTATTGTTATACACATAATTATAATATCCAGTACCAGGAATACATTTACTAAAATATACTCCCCCAGTCGACACAGCCAGCCCGTTAGAGGTAAAGGCATTCCCATAAATACGAGCGTTTCTTACTTCACCTCTAACCCAAATCCCCCCACGCAAAATGTCGGAAAATGTATTGCGCCTGATTATCGCATTATCCATAATTCGTGAGGTTCCCTCCGCCCCGGCAATTCTTATCCCCGTACCACAACGATTAAAAGCACAATCCTGTACAATAGCACCAGTGACTGTAGTTGAATCTGTTGCACTTTCATTAAACACCCCTAGGGAGGTATAACGGAAACACAGGTTTTCAATCACAATGTTATCGGAATTGAAAGCTTCAAAAACTCTATCTTTGGTATTTGCACTCCAGTACACCGCGCCATAATAAGTGACGGGGTTCCCTACTGAATACACGATTAACCGGTTATTGTCTTCTGCCGTTCCCCGAAACCAATCAAACTGAAAAGCTTGAGCAGGGACATTCGTCGTCACATCGGTAAGCGTAGAAGTCACAACAGTCCAATATTCTAACTGATACTGGCCCGGGGTAAAGTCATCCCCAAACCACACTGCCTGTATGGGGTTATATGATGCTATTCCACCATCTAAAATCCATAGATTAGACCCAGGAGATAGGCTAGTCGGATCTGTAGGGTCTACCTCTGTCCAATCACCAGCCTCTGATGTGTGATAATGGTCAAAAACAGGTTTTGGCTGTGATATATCATCAGACCCATCACCATTATAATATGTCGTTACTGTCTTATCCGAATCCCCACTATAAAATGTGCACTTAGACTCAGCGCCATAGTCCGCAAGATTCTCTACTGTCCCTCGCTTTATCCTGAGTTCATCCCAAGACGCCTTATTAGTCTCAGCATCCGGCAGAGAATTCCACGGCGTCCCCACTGTGCCATCACCACCCCCAACAGCATTTACATCCAAATAACTTGTGGTCATGTAAATCTGCCTATACGAGTATTAGTTGATGTTCTTGGCTGCGCAGGGAATCCAGAAGTAAACTCATAAGCTCCTATAGTTGGTGGGATATGATATGGTCTGCCTTGGTAATCCTTAATAGAAGATACAAATATCCCTGCTTCATAAGCAGGCGAATCAACAGTTGGTTTGTAGTTAGCATCTAAAAGAGGATCTGAAGTTAAGGTATTAGTCCCCAGGGTATGGTTTGTAGTCGGAGTATCAAACCCATAGAAGATGTTGTAATCTTCATCTGTCTGATCTGTTCCGGTATTGACGTAAAACCCATCACTATCACCTGTGAAAATGTTGTTTTTGATCTCAACTACATCATCTGCCATCGCATCGCCCGCAATGAATCCATAATGAGTCGAATTAACAAAAGTATTATTATAAATGCGAGTCGATGTATGGGCTGACGCACCACCCAATATCATCCCAATTCGATTTCCTGTTCCCAGGTTTCCGTATATCTCACCATTTGTCACAGATAACACCATTATCCCGGCCCCAGATGTTATATCCGCACCGCTATAGCCAACATTTCCGCTACATGAATTATGCCTGCAAATAATATTGTCGCAGCCATCATCAATGAGTAGACCATGACCATCAATGCCTTCATCCGCCTCATTATTGTTACATGTGTTATTTTCAATTGTGAAATACGCCGATACCTGAATATTCATCCCACCGAGAACCCCTAAGTTCCCATTGCATGTATTACCGGAAAAACTGCTAACATACGATGTATCGGTGAACCCTATAATGAGAACCCCACCAATCCCTCGATTACTCGATACCGTATTATTGTCAATAACTAGGGTTTCGTTAATAGCAGAAACATGACCGCTATCACCCACACGGATTCCAGCGTAAAGTGTTCCACCATTACCAGTAATAGTATTCCCAGTAATAGTTAAATTCGTAATCTTATCAGAGGCAGCACCTGCTGCTTCTATCGTGACCCTGATACCCTCATATCCACTACCCGTTATCGTGGAATCTGTAATAGTTAATTGATCGAGAGTTTTTGCAGTGCCACTGGATTGCAAATAAGATATACCCCGCTGCACATTATCTGTTATCTCGCAATTATCAATAGTCGAACCTGTTACATCTACCGCAGACGCAATCTTAATACCATAAGTGCTGCAACCTGTAACAGTTATGTTCTTCAGGATAATCCAATCGCCTGCGAATAAAATCCCATACGCCCCTGTTACGGTAATTACACCGGGAGTAGCCCCATCACCACGGATAACAATTTCGTTACCCTCAGTGGCATCTGCATTGACATTTACACCTGTTGTTATCAACCCCAATAAATAGACATCATTCCCTGGGTGAGATGACCATGTGACAGAGCCAATAGCCTGCGCATTGGCAGGACTAGACCCATCTGTGGATCCAGCACCAGATTGGGATACGAAGAAGTCAGCCATTAGGTAAATCTGCCTGTAGCTAATACCTCACACCCAGAACCTGTGGTGATCTTCCAGGCAGTTGTGCATACAGCATCAATAATATATGTACCAGTCTGAACACTAGCTGGTGTGCCAATGCCGGCTACCGCTAGTACATTTGTAGATCCGTCAATAATGGTTATTTGACCATTTCCTGTGTTCCTCCAGGTGATAGTGTGCAAGAAATCACCTGCTGCCCCTGTAGTCCCTAAAATCTCAGCTGTCTGTGAAGGCTCTACATGATGATAAGCGAATCTCTCCTCCACCTTAATGACATCATTTGTTTGATCTTCACCAGAAATTAGTAATGGATTAACATTAATAGCTCCAGCAGTACCAATTTGAATCCAGTCAGTAACTAAAGGACCAATAAATTTATAAATATCACCAGTATCATTTTCATCCCATACTAAACCAGTAGTTAAGAATGATAATGCAGTATTTGCACGCTCAGAAGCAGTTCCTACTACATGAGTAAAAATATATGTACCATTTATATCTAAACTACCAGGAATATTTAAGTTAACGGGGTTATGTAATAAATAATTAGTTTTCATAGCATTATCACCGAATAAGTACCTGTACCGGGGTTCTGTAATATAGTACAAGTAATACGTACGTATTTCCAAGGTATAATTCCTGAAGTACGTGTTATACCTGTAGATCCACCACTTAATGATAGATAACAATAGAACGAATAATTAATATTATCATTAGAAACTTCAATTTCTACAGCAGTAGTATTTGAACCTCGTCCTGTGGCAATAAGTTGAAATGAAGCAGGCCATGATATATTATCTACACCATATTCTAAAGAAGTTTTAGTTCCAGTAGTATTTAATGCATTGGCTAGATATTTTACTTCCATATATCCAGTACTTACTTGTAAAGCATTATTAGGTATTTTTATACTTCCTAGTATAGCATCGGCTAAACTCATGTTGTCCACTCTCCTTCACTAGATACTACACCATTAGTATAAGCAATAGTTTTTGTCCATTCTGTGATACTATCTGTAGCGGTTATTTCTGTTACTTGTCCTACAGCATTATATGCGGAAGGGCCTAGAGTCCATGTTTTAGAATCATAAGATGTAGATACATAATCTACAATACCGCTAGCATAAACTACAGTTTGTGCATTTATATATGGATACACTAAAACTCCTGCGGGAGTATATTCACCATTTCTAATATATAATTCATCAAAATTGGCATTTACCTTTGTAAATCCAGAGTTTAATGTATCAGCTCCAGGTGTATCTGGACCGGTACCCATGTCTATTGCTTGTTTAGCCATTATGAAACTTCAACTCCATCACTAACTCTATACCATTTATCTCCATCACTAGTAGCTAAGGTTCTACCCCCAGTTTCATCGGATACAATAATAATTGCATTATCATATGTTGATGCTGAAGGTAAAGTTGCTACTGTATATTCACTAACAAGTATAATTTTTTCAGCATAAAGTTCATCAAAGTTATCTTTTACTTTGCTAAATGCTTCATATAAATTATCAGCTCCAGGTGTATCTGGACCGGTACCTAAGTCTATATCTTGTTTTGCCATTTTATGATCCTAATGTAACTGAAGTACCAGAAAGTGTAAATGTACCACTAGTAGCTTCTAATTTTTTAGGTATTGAAATAGTGCTACCAGTAAGTATAAATGTACCACTAGAAGCTAATATACCTCTGAAAAGTCTATTAGGCATACTTGCTGTAGATATTCCAATGATAGCTAAAGTTCCCACTACCACTTCATCCAAACTATATTAGTTGCAGTCGTAGCTGCATTTACTCTAACTCCACTAACAGGTAGGATTGAACCAGGTAATACGCCTAAATAAACCACTGCTGCTCCGCCTTCTTCATGGTCTATACTTACGTCTCCACCGCCTCCTACAAATAGTGCATTAAAATCTAATACAGTGCTGTCACTTTTTGTCACTGCTGCGCTTGTTGTTGCTGAAGCGAATGCTCTTCTATGATGTCTCCATCTTGTTTCGTCTACCATGTCAATCCTCAATAAGTTTAGTTAGTAAATTATTATAATTAAGCCCAAAATTTGCTGGGCCATTAACTTGTACGTTTGTTTGTTGTGTTTCTTTTGGTTCTGCTACTAAATCTTTTACAAAGCTTTCTCGCATTTTTAATGCTAGAGTTAATAAGTCTGCAATGTCTTTATTACTAGTTAACTCTGCTTCTTCTAACTCTAGCAGTTTTTTATCTATAATTGTATCTAGAGTGGATTGTAGCTTTGTTCTATTTATATATCCTTGTTCTAAGAAGATTGTATCTATAAATCTTTTTGACTCTTTTTTATTTAAATAGTATACTACCTTTTCTACAGGTATATCTAATGTACTTGCTGTTTCTTCTATACTAGCTGTTTCTAAATATCTAGTAGTAACTTCTAGCAATTCTGGTGGCATCCTATAAGTTTCTTCTGGATTCATCATTGCATTAGACATGTGTACTCCTTATTTTTTCTATTATTAAATTGCATTATATCAAATTTTTTTGTCCATGTCAATCCCACTTGATACTTTTTAGGCTAGGTGTAGATTAGCATATTAAAGTTAATATTTTATTTTAGCTCTCTAAAATCAATGCAAAAAATATACCTTGGTTTCTCAAAAATCTTATACACCTTGTAGTAGTTTCTCAAAAACCTTGTATCGTTTACGCGTGGGGTAGTGAGGTCCGAGGAGCCTCGGACCAAGTCCGATAACCGCCCCCACCCGTCAAAGATTTGACGGGTGGTCAAACTTTTGACGCTAAGCGTCAAAAGTCATCCATTTGCGTTCCATTGCGATGTCTCGCAATAATTGTAGTGTGGTTTTTGCGCTACGGCTGGCGTCTGCCCAGATTGCCAAGGTTACCATCCCCGACAGCCGGTGATGGCATTCTTCCCACTCACGAAAGGTGTTGATGCGGATAGCATCCTGGAAGCAATGGTGCGCGGCGTGTTCTACGATTTTGACGGATATGCTCATTTTTCGGTCCTTTTCTGTGTGGGTGAGAGTGCAGTATAACAGCCTGGCTGAGCATTACAACCCTTTTCAGAAAATAAATATTGGCATAGCTTTTGCAAGTCAAAAAGCATGCCAGGCCCGCTGGCCTGGCTTCCACCCTGCCGGAGGCCCTGGCGTCATAACGCCAGGCGCGAACAGCGCCGCCAGGAATTTGACGTCAAATAGGATGTTTCTATGCGCGCATAAGCTGAGCTTATGTGCCAGATTTTTGACGTCAAATAGGATGTTTCTATGCGCGCATAAGCGTAGCTTATGCGTCAAAAATTTGGCGGCGCCAATTATATCATAACTATCCCTTACTTGTCAATACCCATATAGAGATATTGACACAAAATATGCCCCAAAAGTTTTTTATGGGCACATAAAAAGAAACTAGAATTTATTTTTATTTCAATGCGTTTAAAGCTTGACAAGAATAGAAAATAGGATTAACATGCTCGCATGTTACAAAAAACCACCACCACCCGCCCTACCAGAGGTATTACCATGGTTTATGACTACAGCAAATTTCATGCCAAGTGTGATTGGAAGTTTCTTGTGATTTTCTTGAGTGCTTTTCTAGGCGCTCCCATTGCCGTTATCCTCAGCTCAATTTTTGGAGTCTAATATATGAACACATACAAATCGACATGTACCCACCAACAGACCGTTGCTGGACGAAAGGCTACCGTCAAAATTTTGACTACCTTACCAGTCAAAAGTTTTAAGTTTTTCATGGGCTCTGAACAGGCGCGTAAAACCCATGTTATTAGCATGGTAAAGAAAGGTTTTTTGGACGGCTGGTTCTGCCGTATTCTTGACGGTCATGTTAATTTTGTGCCAGCGCGCGACATGCCGTCTATGATCGACCGCTCAAGCTGGACCGCCATTTAGTTGACACTAAGCCACCGTCAAATTCCTGGCGGTGGCAACTTTCAAAGAGGCAACAAAACTATGTCGAAATACCTTACAGTTCTGAACGCAGAAGATGGAACCTACCGTCAAGAATTTGACACTTGGGCGGCAGCTTGCGACTATGTGCGTGAGCAGATGGATCTTCCATCTGATGCAATAATCATGCCAGATCATGGCTACACTGATGACTTGTGCCGCGAAATTTACATCACGGAACCCGGATATTCAGCTTGGTAGACTGCTTCATAACCCCTTGATTTTCAAGGGGTTTTTGGCGCCCTTGCACCAAAATGCGTCAAGAAATTGACGCTCCTTATACCGTCAACTTGTTGACGGCGCCCGAGCAGGGCACGCTACTTTCATGATACAGGAACCGCGTATACATAGCAACAACTTTATGCACTAAATTTTTTTATACCACCATAAAAACATTTTATGAAAAGCGCCGGCGGACCTGGCACGATAATTGCATTAGCAAGAAATGTGCCAATATTTATTTTCCAAAAGGGGTTGTGCCTGGCTGTAATCCGTGCTACAATGGGCCTCAATTCAGCATATGGGGAGGTGGCCTAGAGGGGAGCGCGGGCGTCAACAAATTGGCGGTGCCAGGTTGGCACGATTTTTGCATGTGTCAATATTTTGACGCTGGCATGATTCTTGCATGTGTCAAAATATTGACGGTGTGTCAAAAAATTGACGGTGTGTCAAAAAATTGACATGTTATAAACCGATGTTATAAACCGATGTTAAAAAGCGATGTTAAAAACCGATGTTGACAAGCGATCCGAATTTTGTTATAATATATCTTTGATTTGGAGAACTAAAGAATGGAAATTTTAGCTGGTTTATTTATTGCACTCGCAAGTTTGCCGGTAGGTTGGCTTGTTTTTAAAATACTTTACAAAGGGCCTTGACAATGAATGAAATTTTGACTATACTTATCTCAGTGGCGATATTTTATCTGGCACACAAATTCGGCGGAGAGTAAATTATGAGCAAAAAGACCTGTACCAAAAAATCCACCCGTAAAGATCGCAACCTGGCGGAAAATAACACTCGTCGAAATAAGGCGCTAAAAAGCTACTTTACTTTCAAGCGCAGCGAGTTTAAAGATGCTACAGCACTTGAATCGCTGGCAACAGCGATCTATCCTGAAACCGTTGCTACCTGGCTCCGCCGGGTAAATCCTGAAAACTTTTAATTGACATCTAGGAGAGGCTAGTATATACTAGCCTCTCACTTACAGGAGATTGTTATGTATATAAATTTGAAAACTACGGTAAATCTGCCGAATGATGTAAGTTTCGATACAGATCGTTCACCAGAATATGTTGAATTATTTTACAGTTTTGCTGCTAAACTCGGAAAACTTGATAAAATTAAGGCAATTAAACTTATTCGTTGGGAATTCGATTGTGGACTACGGGAAGCTAAATATTTCGTTGAAGATGCAATGGAAAATATTAGTTGACATCACTGAGAGGCTAGTATATACTAGCCTCTCAGTTACAGGAGATTGCACAATGTCTTTAATCACTTTGGTACCCGCTTATGGAGCAAAATATGAAACGAAAAGAGATGTTCTTTCTGATTGGAATTCTGGCATTGATTTTTACATTCTGCGCGGTTGTTATTGCAGTAAGCGAAATTTGGAATCCCTCAAGCATGACCTTGGAGCTGATGAAATTCAGTTTCGGTGGATAAACAAATCCGGCAAGGTGAACTACTTCACTTACTGGCAAAATGAAATAACGCGGGCAATTCCCACCACCTTCGTTTATGGCCCACTAAACGGTTTTATCTAAAAGGAGGAACTATGCGCTCGCTATACAACAAAGTGAATGACCGTCTTTTTGGTAGCGAGTTGCCTAGTGTTGACATCATAAAATTTGATGGTAGCAAAAAACAATTTGATGTCACTTATTTAATAGATGGTTTTACAACTACGCAACTCGGCGGATTGGTTATAGGAATATCCGAAACACTATCAAAACAGGAAAAATTCAATACCCTGGTGCATGAAATGATTCATGTATGGCAAGCTGAAAATGGTAAAGCCTGGAACCACGGAAAAATTTTTAAACGCTGGTGTAGACTAGCATATCAGGAGTTTTATGAATGAAAGAATTATACTTACATATTAAACATGACACCCCAATTTCAAATGGAAAATGTTGGGTATCGAAAAATTCTGAATCTGAAAATAAAGATATTGATGAAACATTCGAGATCGAATTTGAAGATATAAATGATTTTGTGTCTGAAGTATTTTATTATGCTCCATACGAATTAGCGGTAGATTTTAAGGGCTTCATTAAATTTGCATAAAATTTGTTGCTTTTCCTAGGGAGATATATTTATCTCCCTAGATTTTGTAACATAAGCGTCAATTTCTTGACGCTTTTTTGCGCCGCCGCGGGAATCCGCTACTTTCATTATACAGGAGCCGCTGCCTGGTGTCAATACCTATTTGTGGATATTGACAAAATAAATTGGCACAGATTTTGCATGGTGCCAGATTTTTGACGGAGGCGCCATTATACCACAGCCGCCTGTGGGTTGTCAATACCCCAAATGGGGTATATACAAAGATATTGCGATATGCGATAATTCTGTTTCTGGAATTGAGGCACAGATTATGAATGAAAAATATTTTGAATATGTTGGCACGTTTTTTGCCGCTGTGGGTTTTGGCCTACTTTCTAGTCGCCATTATTTTGGCGGATTTATTGTAGGAATAATTAGTTGTCTTTTTTTGTTAATATTGTTCAAAAAGACTAGACAACACAGCTTGTTTCTGTTACAATCTTACTTTCTGATAGCAAACAGTTTTGGAGTTTGGAATGCTTAAAAAAATTAACGTATATGATTTGGATGGTACGATAATTTGTAGCCTACATCGTTACAAAACTTTGCCATGTGGCACGAAAATTGACCTGGCGTATTGGCGAAAAAACAGCACGCCAGAAAAAATCGCTAGGGATTCGCTTTTGCCACTGGCAAAAAAATACCGTCAAGATATTGACAACCCTGAAATTTATGTGGTTATCGCTACTGCGCGGGTTTTAAAAAAACCAGACCTGGATTTTATCGCTAAACACCTTGGTATACCAGATAAAATTTTCGGTAGGCTAAAAGGTCAAAATACCAGCGGCGCGTTACTCAAGGTTAAATGGTTGTCAATGTTTCGACAGCTTAAACAGTTTCGAGATTTACCTATAACTTTTTTTGAGGATAACCTTGACTATCTAGGCAAGGTGTGCGATAATCTCTCTGCGGTCGGGGTATACACCCCGTCAAAACAAGGATATTAAATTATGGCTAAAAAGCAGTTTATTTGTATTATTGACACAGAAACAACTCGGACGGATAAAGTAGCAGATTTTGCTGCTGTGGTGGTTGATCGTAAAGGTAATACAACGGCACAATGTGCGGTATTAGTTGCCGGGGTTTATAATAATCGGGAATCGCATCCACTATTCTATGATAACTCTGCTCCAGTAGACTCAATCTGGAATCGGGACAGCTTGTCAAAACGGTATGATGTTTATTCCCGTATGTTAGAAGGTGGCTCGCGTATGTTAGCCAGTGCATCGGCTATTAATCGTTGGTTAGATAGGGTTAAAGTAAACTATGACCCATTTTTGACTGCGTATAACTTGCCTTTCGATGTTGACAAGTGTGAAAAAACCGGAATTGATTTAACGGGTTTTTCAAAACGATTTTGTCTATGGGCCGCAGCTGCGGATATTTGGGCGCAATCTAAAAAGTATCGGGAATTTGTTTTGGATGTGCATGGTTTTAATAATCCTACAAAATTCGGCAATATGTCTTATAAAGCTAACGCTGAAATTATGGCACGTTTTTTGCTAGGTAACCCAGATTTGCCAAACGAACCACATACAGCTCTGGAGGATATTATAGACTATGAGTTACCGATTTTGAGAGCCATTACAAAACGTCGGGCTTTGAAAAATTTAGTGGATCTGAAAAAACCAGACTGGAGACAAATGCAAGTGAAAAATCACTTTATTGCAAAATAAAGTGAAATAAAGTGTTGACACCAGGTTAACACTTCTATATAATGTTTACATCAGGTCGGGAATGGTCCCGACCTGAATTTACCGGAGAAAATGCACTATGGCTACAAAAACCCCGAACTATACCGAAACTATGATTTCGGAAATTCGTGACCGCTATACTGCGGTACGGGATGAAGATCAGGAAATGCGCGATTCTGTTGTTCGCCAGATTGCGGCGGATCTCGGAAAATCCTGGAAGGGTGTTATCGCTAAACTTGCTCCTATGACCTTTGAAAACGCAACTGGAGAGCTTGAGAAGCTCTATCGGCCGAAAGAAAAGGTTTCAAGTGTTACCGGCGCTGCTCCAGCAAAAAAGGATGTTTTGGCCGCGCAATTTGTTGAGATGGTAGGTTTAAACCTTGTTTCCGCTGAGAAGCTCAACAAGACCGATTTAACGGCTTTGATCGTGTATGTCGAAAGCGTCAATACAATGGCGGCTCGCTATAACGATGTATCAAACTATCTTAGCAGTTAATCGCTAATCCGGCGGGGAGAATTTCCCCGCCACTTTTTAACCAGGCTCCGCCAAAAAATTGGCGGGGCCTTTTTTTGCATTCGAATAGCAGTATATTAGAATATTCTAATATACTGCTGCCCCAGAATACCGTCAATTTATTGACGGTATTGCGCCGTCCCTAGGACCCGAGTCTCCCACAATACCATGGTACACTAGGCTGGATGCCTTGTCAAGCAAAAGTTTTTTATAATGGCATAAAAAATTCTTATAGGCGCCGCTCGCGCGAGCACGCTACTACCAGTATAACATGGCCAATCACCGGCGGTCAAGTCTTTTTTGCACAAAATTTTTTTATGGGGGTATAAGCTGAACTTATATTAGAATTTGCTAATATTATTATATTAGAATATAAACATATTCTAATAGGCGCTTGCGCCTTTGGCTGGCTGAGTAGAGTACCGATTCGATTTTTACATATTAATAAAGTACTAAATCTAAGTACTAAAGTAATGTACTAAATCTAAGTACTAAATTAATCCATAAAAAAAGTTGCTTGACAAATATTTTAAAATTTGGTATAATATTAAAATAAATGAAATAATTCATTTATTTAAAATAGTTAAAATAATTTAGATATATAAAGGAGTTAAAATGCATTGGCAAAATAAAGAAGATGAATTACTTAAAAAAATTCATAAAAGTACAAATATGACAGACCAAGAAATACAGGAAAAATTTTTACCACATAGGTCAGTTTCTGCAATAACACAGAGGTATTCGGGGAAATTTGGAATAAATCGAAAAAATAGAATTCCTTTAAATGTAGATGAAAAAATTGATAAATTTTTAAAAGAATTTGATAAAATTGAAAAAATTGAAAAAATTGAAAAAATTGAAAAAATTGAAAAAGTTGAAATAATTGATAAAATTAATGAAGTTGAAATAATTGATAAAGATGATAAAATTAATGAAGTTGAAATAATTGATAAAGATGATAAAATTAATGAAGTTGAAATAATTGAAAAATCTGAATATGATAAAAAGCTAGAAGAAGCTATAAACATGAATAACATGTCTCGCTTTGGATATGAAGTATTTAATAAAGAAAATCAACCATGTTTTGTTGATGATACTGTTTCTGCGTTTTATATGGCAGATGGTTCATACTTAGGAAATTATAACCAAATGTTAGAATTAGAATTCCCTGAAGAAGAAGAGATGCTTGATTTATAAATAATTTTGCTGCGCCCGCGCGAGTACAAAAACGATATTTTTTCGTATCTTCCGTGGGCGCCATTTTATCACAGCGGGCTAGGGTTTGTCAAGTACTTTTTTATTTTTCCCTAAGCCCAACCCAGGGAGACAGTGATACAGCGATGAAGTAATTTCCCCGAATTTTTAAGAGTACCAAAATAACATCTGCACGATTTTGCGCGCGCTAATTTCAAAAATTTCTAAAAAATTTTTTCCAGCTCGGCTAGAAATAACTTCCCGACTCCAGTGATACAGTGACTGTTAGTATTAAAGGAGTCCAGAATAATGTAAGTTAAATTCTGAAGCGTTATCTAGATTTTTCTGAATTGCATTAAGGATATATGTTAGGATACCTTGAGAAAACGAAATTTATAACGTGAAATTGATTAAAACAAAGAAATTTTAAGAAATATCGAAAAAAAATAACAAAAATTAAGCAATCTTAAGAAACTTACCTTATTACTAAGAAATTCCCACAAATTTATAGAAACCAAATGCTGTGCACCGACCATCACTGTACGGGCGCCGGCTGCAAAATAAAACGTGGGAGCGGGCCCGCAAGCGGTGCTGCGGGAGAATAAAAGTTTGAAAGTGATACAGCGATGAAGCGTGATACAGC
>Ga0209271_10000194_pt1 | contig 20921 bp, 15 predicted proteins | sample tdAd002_FD_187123 | JGI IMG/M metagenome (GOLD analysis project Ga0209271, IMG submission 187123) | Marine sediment microbial communities from the Atlantic coast under amendment with organic carbon and nitrate - tdAd00.2 (SPAdes)... | ecosystem: Environmental > Aquatic > Marine > Coastal >... | reverse complement strand
ATTTAGCCAAGCCATCTGCTATCAAACAGTATGAAGGATTAAAGTATAGTGACGATCAACACGATGCATTCTTTCTGGCTCAACTTTTGATTTTAGGGAATATTACAAGTACCAAGAATAAAAAAACCCGTAAGGTTGATATGTCAAATCAGCTAACAGAAGTATTGCGCGAGCTAAAGCAGATTCAATGGAAAAGATTAGCTGGAAAGAATGTTCCGCAATGGGTTTTCGCAGGACCAAGGGATAATGTGCTTTGCTGTGACACTCTCAGAAAGGTAAAAAATCACTGTTTAGAGGCCGCGGGATTGCGTCATATCCGCATACATGACTTGCGGCACACCTATGCTACCATACGTCTTTTAAAAGGACATAATATAGGTGATGTAAGTTATCAGCTTGAACACAGCGACATATCCACAACGTATAATATTTATACTCACTGGATACCGGGCAAATTTAAATCAGAAATCGACGAACTTGACCTGCACCCAAACGCACCCAAAAAAGGAAGTGTTGCTATAAATTAAGCAATATTGAACAGTTATAAAACAATTTGTGTTTTGTCTATAAATGCCTTATTAAACACACATGAATAAAGATTTAAAAAAATCTATAAAATTCGTTATTGGTTCCCAGTATTTTTTATACTTTGGTGTGATGGGCATTTTTTTGCCTTATTTTAATTTATACTGCTACCATCTCGATTTCAGCGGCTTTCAGATAGGTGTTCTGTCAGCCATAAGATCAGCGGCATTAGTTTTATTCCCACCAGTCTGGGGCATTATGGCAGACCGGTTTCAAATCAGAAGACCGATTTATATTTTTTGTAATTTTATCAGCACCACAATTTGGGTTTTCTATTTCTTTACTACAGATTTTTGGGCAATGCTGGTCATCTCTGTTTTTTACGGTATTTTTTACACTCCAATCATCTCATTCTTAGAAGCCTTTACCATGGATGTTTTGGACAAGGAAAAGAAAAGTTACGGCAGGATCAGAGCGTGGGGTTCCATAGCCTTTATTATAATCGTTATAACACTCGGCAAGATAATTGATCTTTATTCCATTGAGATAATACTTATAATGATTTTTGTTGGATCAACACTTCAGGCCGCTTCCTCCCTAAAAATCCCAAATATCACTATCACAAAAGAACAATCTTTTGCCCCCAAGGCCAAAGTGCTTTTAAAAAGGCGTGTTATTGTTTTTCTGTTATGTGCCTTTTTAATGCTGATGAGCCATGGAACATACTACGGTTTCTTTTCCATCCATCTTGAGAACCTGGAGTATGATAATACGTTTATCGGAATTTGCTGGGCGCTGGCATCGATTGCTGAAATTCTGGTTATGATAAAATCAGACCGCATATTTAAATGCTTTTCCATGGATAATGTGCTGGTCTTTTCATTCATGGTGGCAGTATTTAGATGGTTTGGACTCTTTTTTGCCGTATCTCCGGCAGCGATCCTGTTTTTACAGCTTTTTCACGCCGTTACTTACGGAACGTTTCATGTGGCAAGTATTTTATATATTGATTCATTAACCCCTGATGAAAAAAAGACGCTGGGACAGGCTGTAAATAATGCTATAACCTATGGGCTTGGTTTAATGGTTGGATTTTTCATTAACGGTTATCTGTTTGAAATTGTGGGTACGGCTACGCTGTTTATGATAAGCAGCTTCATTGCCCTTAGCGGGGGTGTATTGTTAAAATGCTCCCAGATGATGGATTGCAGGGATGACTCAAATTAGTTCGCTTTACTCATCCCGATTGCAGCAACAGCCCAGACGCAGGCGGCCGTTTTTAAACCGTCATTAGCCCAGGGAAAACTGAATGAACAACCACATCCCCTATCCATACCGCGACCCTCACCGGTGGATGGTCTTTGCCGTCATCTGCGTGGTGTACTTTTTTGTTTATTTCCACCGGGTGTCCACCTCGGTCATCGTTTCGGACCTTTTAGAAGCCTTTCACACCAACGCAACGGCGCTAGGCTTCATGTCGTCCATGTATTTTTATCTCTATGCCTTTGAGCAGCCGCTTGTAGGATACCTGTCAGACCGGATCGGGCCCCGGCGAGTGATCGGCTACTGGTCCATAGCGGCTGCCGCAGGTTGTTTTCTTTTCGGCATGGCTCCGAATATCGGCTGGGCTTCGGTGGGACGGGCGCTTATCGGAGTTGGCGTGGGCGGTGTGTACGTGCCGGCGGTCAAGGCCTTCTCTCTGTGGTTCAGAAAGAAAGAATTTGCCACCATGATCGGCCTGCTCATGGCCATGGGCAACTTCGGTGCCGTGATTGCCACCACGCCCCTTGCCTGGGCGACCGCTTCATGGGGGTGGCGGCCCACATTTTTCCTGATTGGCGGGATCACGCTGGGGCTGGCATTTGTCACGCTGTTGCTCACCCGGGACTACGCACGTCCATCCGAACCGGTTCAGGTGAATCCTGCCGTAGCCTCTGGGGGCAATTCGGGTTCAAGGGCAAAAGTCATACAGGTGCTGGCATCCGGGCAGTTCTGGATCGTTGCGATGATTTTTTTTGGCATTTACGGCACTTTGGTGACGCTGCAGGGGCTTTGGGCAACGCCGTTTCTGATGACGGTCTTTGGAGTCGAACGCATCTTTGCCAGCAAGCTGAACATGCTGATCCCCGTGGGTGTTATCATCGGCGCGCCCTTTTTCGGGTGGCTGACCGACAGGTTTTCATTCGACAAGAGAAATACCCTGATCGTGATCCTAACCGCGTATGCCCTATCCTGGGTGGGAACCATTTTCTTTTACAGCCAGCTGGGAACCGCCGGTCTTTCCCTGGTACTGCTTGTGATGGGCATTACCACGGGCGGGTTCATCAGCACGCTGTGGGGAATCGTCCAGGAGACCACGCCTTCAGAAATTCTGGGTCTGATCTCAGGCATGCTCAACCCGGCGCCATTTCTCGGTGTTGCCGCTTTTCAGGTCCTCACAGGCGCCATCCTGGACCGGGCTGGCCGCATCGGAGATCTTTACCCGCTGTCGGGATTCAGGAACGCTTTTTTGGTCTGTCTTTTCGTCATTGTCATCTGCCTTGTGCTGTCGTTTTGTCTCCGCAGGTACAAGGGGCCGAAGGCTTCCTGATGATTCCTTGGGATTTGCGGAACGCAAGCCCCAAAATTTGTTGATTTTGCTTGGAAAACTGCTATAAAGAGGCTGGCAACCAGGCTATCTTGTCAGAAAGGGGCCTATCGTCCGATTGGATTAATAAACCACTTTAGCTCGAGGCATAGTATGCGAAGTCAAACAATCAGGGTTGTTTGGTTTTTGATGATGCTTATGGCTGCTTTTGCAATGCCCCAAGAGGCAGTGGCCGTGCAAAAACCCGAAGCCCAGCAGACTCTTCCTGAGGGTGAAGGGAGGCCGGTTTCACTGCCAGGCCTGGCCGATCTCATTCCCTTATCTACAGAATTGTCCAGACGGTCTTTCGCCATCGAAAAGAATATTACGGCTGTATTCAACTTATCTGCAGCAGAGGAAAAGTTCAATCGTACAGATGAGAAACTGAAAGCTCTCTCAGACCGTCTGCAAACACTAAAAAACACAGGGAGATATGGCTTTGACCAGCTATCCGAACTCAAAGCGGCAATATTTGTCGAAGGTGATTCCCTGAGGAAAATCGTTGAACCCCTCACCGAGGCAGTTAGGCAAGTTGAGGCGTGGAGTAAGGAGTGGTCGGAGGAGAAAACACGGTGGAACAAGTTGCGGTCTTCTCTGCAAAAAAATATCCCACTCAGCACCGTGACACCTACCTTTGCAAAAGCCCATGAGGCCATCGACAAGGTGCGGAAACTCACCTCGCATCATTTGCAGCGTTTGTTAGCGGCAGACCATAAAGCGGGGAACATTTTGACCAATGTAAATTCGCTTACCGCACAAGTTGATGATTTGATCATAGCCGTGCACAGTGCATTCTTACGGAAGTCAGCTCCTTCCATGTTTTCGTCTGCCTATTATAATCAATTCCACAAGGGGTTGTGGGACGAAGTGAGAAAAGGATTAGATGTCGTCCCATGGATTGTAGTGCAGGCACTTCAAACAAACGCATTGGTTTTCTTTCTCCAGATTTTTCTTTCTCTGGTTCTTGCTGTTGGTATTATTCGCAATCGGCGTTTGCTGACGGCAGAGGAACGATGGCGGTTTGTTGCCGAGCGACCTTTTGCCGCAGGGGTGTTTGTTGGCTTCACTGCACTTAGGTCGTTCTATGGGGTGACTATAGGCATGTGGCGTTTACTATTTGTTGCCGTTGCCAGCATCAGCACCGCCCGGCTTGCGGGTGTCCTCATTATTAAGGTCTGGAAAAGACGACTTGTTTATGGGCTGGCAGTCCTCTTGATCTTGACTCAGCTTCTCAGCGTCATCAGCATGCCGCTGCCACTTTTCCGGGTTTACGTCTTTTTCGTGGCACTGATTGGCCTGTTCCTCTGTGCATGGCGTACTCTGGAGAACGCCCGTAAGGGAGACTCTTTTCTGTATACCTGGGTTCTGGGGTTGGGTGGCATTGTTTCCATGGTGGCACTTTTAGCGGAGATAGGTGGTTACAGTGCCTTGGCTGCTCATCTGCTTGTGTCTTCCCTCAAGACGACTTTAATAGTGATAGCGGCCTGGATATTGATGCTCTTGGTCCGAGGCGTTTTGGATTGGACTTTTCACAGCTCTCCTCTCATAAAAATTCCGCTCTTACGCAAGTATGCTTCCGTGATAGATGAGCGATTGGTACACCTTATCAATTTACTCATAGGGGCCCTCGTCATTACCTATATTCTTGTGGTCTGGAGGGTATACGAAAGCCACGTTGAGGCAATTCAAGGAGTCTTGTCAATTGGATTAACCGTAGGATCTTGGCGAATTACCGTTGGCCTGGTTATTATTGCAGCCGCTCTCCTCTATTGCTCATTTATCGTATCCAGGGCTGTGCAGAGGGTACTTATGGAGGAGGTGTTTCCCAGACGCCATATGGAAAGAGGAGCCCAGATTTCAATGGGGCGGCTAGTTCACTACGGCTTTGTGTTGTTGGGATTTCTCTTGGCGTTGGCTGCGCTGGGAGTTGATCTAAAGAATATTACAATCATAGGTGGCGCTTTTGGAGTCGGAATCGGGTTTGGCCTCCAAACTATTGTGAATAACTTTATCTGCGGTATCATACTGCTCTTTGAAAGACCCATCAAAGTTGGTGACTATGTCGAGCTTGGCGGGCAGTGGGCTGAGATAAAAGAGATTGGACTTCGAGCGACTACAGTCCAAACTTTCGATCGCGCTGATATCGTGGTTCCCAATACCGATCTTATAACAAACCAGGTCACCAACTGGACGCGTTCAGACCGGTTGGCGCGGATTAGGATTCCTATAGGCGTAGCTTATGGTTCCGACGTTACTCTTGTGATGAAAATTCTGTTGGAGTGTGTGGAAGAAAACCCCCTGGTGATGCGATCTCCCACACCTGGGGTATATTTCATTGGATTCGGCGAAAGCTCCCTTGACTTCCAGCTTCGCGTCTATTTATCGGAAATCGACAACTGGTATATAGTGCAAAGTGAACTTCTCCAGGAAATTGACCGAAAGTTCCGTTTGGAGGGAGTCGAGATTCCCTTTCCTCAGAGAGACTTACACGTACGCAGTGTAGATGAGTCAGCTGCCTCAACTTTGCTTCAACCTGAGAGTCAACGTCTCAGTTTGGCAACTGGTAAAGAAGGTGATGAAATAGATTAAGAAGCGCTCCTCCAGTGTTGAATGCATTCTCCTTACCGTGCACATCTCACAAGCATCTCCCGCCCTCAGACATTATAATTAGGATATGGGGTCATCCATTAAAGGACAGGTCAAGAATAAAACAATGCAACAAGAAGATCCACTTAAACAACTTACTGTTGCCGATCCGGATCTTGCGGAAACTATCATAGCCAGTCTGGAGCAGAAAGGTCATCCGGTTTTAAACCAGAGCATTGTAATGCTGGTTGAAGATACTTTGTGGGGGTTGGCCCGGGAGATTTCTTTCGGCCGGGCAGTGGCCATGGGTCATGCAGGTCTGATTGGAGAGGCAGACCTACAGAAAATCAAACGATACCGCGATATAGTCCGTGATTGCGGGCGCAAAGGCCCGACTCTGGGACGGATCATGGCAGAACAGCTTGTGCCGGTGATAAAATGTGGGGACGACAGTTTCTTGGAACGTTTCTTAAAAACAGTTGACGTTATGCTAAACAAGGGGACCTATACCTTGAGAGAACCCCTTGAAGCGCTGTCGGAGTTGTTAAACAGGAACGACATGGAAGCCGCATCCGCCTACCTTGACCTACTTGCCGACACCTTCTCCCAGGATATGTCTTATGTCCAGAGTCAGCATTTTACTTATATCCTGCCAAGGTCAATATTCTCCTTTTCTCCATCAAGGTGTGTCCGGCAGATTGAACAGCTTCGACGTGTTATCAGGTCCGATTTTCAACTGGCAGACCCCTTGTTGGATGGTTTTAAAAAGGGACTCCACCTACTTTCCAGAAAGGCTTTAAGTCGTTTTGTTTCCATAGGGCTCGATAAATTAAAGCGCAACCGAAAACTTGCAAAAAAATTTCTTTCCCTGGAATCGCAACTCGGTATCGATAGATTTGCCGATATGCAGGTAACCGTTCCGATTTCCCAGGTCCAGCAGCAACTGAACCGTTATCTCATTGCCAGAACCGGTCTTGCAATTTCAGTACGCCCCTTATCTTCTCTCCCGGATTCATTGATAAAAGAACGGAGAAAAATGATTTTTGTCATATCAGACGAAAAGTTTATATACCTTCCCGATGAAATTAGCGTGTTTCCACATAAAGCCGAAAATATAAAGCTATATAAATGCCTTACAAGGCTTGAAGCAGGGCATTATGAGTTCGGCACTTTCGATTTTGATCTGGAAAAGGCTATAGAAAAATGTCAAGCAATTGCGGAATTAAAGAATTATGATTTTGAATCCTATTCGTCCCGAATTCCGAATTCCGAATTCCCAATTTCGAAGAATCTATCTGATCTGGAACGTTTTTTCTTGTATTTTCCGGTAAAGACGCTGGCGGCGGATCTATTCACAATCTTTGAACATGGTCGCATCAGGTTTATGCTGGCCCGGCGGTATCCGGGCCTTATCATGCAGACCCTTCCTGTGCTTCAACGCGAAGCCCAACGTATTATTAAAGACGACAAACCGGTTGGAATCGTCTTTCTTTTGTATTTGTGGATTGCACTCGGTATTTCAGAAGATGAACATTTTAGTATGGAAAACAAAATATATGATCATGCCAAGAAGTTTAAAGATCTTGTTGACAAAATAATAAAAGATGACCATGCGGTTGAGTCCTGTGCAGAACTTGTTGTCAGAATATATCCTGAAATGGAAAAGCTATTAAACAGGACATCATATTATAAAAAAGGGCTTAAAGAATTTTACAAACCCATGCAAACGCCGTTTGGCCGCAGATTACGGCCGGATCTAGTTTTCGCGGCATATCGGAAGTATGAGCGTATTGCTGAAACTCTAAAGTTCAAGCTTGGCGAAAAGGGATATAAAATTTATAAATCAGATGTTAAAAAACGATTGAAGAAAAATCATGGTTTAATTTTTCATGAGGAAATAGAAAGGGTTATATTATCTTCGCAGGAAAGTTTCAGACATGACGAGCTACAGCAACAAAAAATCGAAATAGACCTGTCCTGGCTTGATCTGTCCAAACTTCTTGGCACCGAGAGCATTACGGTGCTTCAGAAAGAAGATTTTTCCGGCTCTGTTTCATGGCACAAAGAATGGGACTGCAACCTGCAGGATTACCTGCATTCTCATGTGAGAGTGCTCGACAAATATTTAACGGGTCAAAAGAGTGGCTTTTACAATTCAACATTGAAACATCATAGAGGGCTGGTAAAAAGGATACGCTATGCTTTCGAACTGTTGAAACCAGAGGGTCTTATAAGATTAAGACAATGGGTAGAAGGGGATGAGTTCGATTACAGGGCACTGTTAGACTTTGCCTTGGATAAAAAGGCGGGAAAAATTCCATCAGACAGACTGTATATCAAACACATAAAACGAACAAGAGATGTTGCCGTGCTTCTGCTTGTTGATTTATCACGTTCAACAGCAAACGTTGTTTTTGGTTCACAGTCTACCGTTTTGGATGTTGAGAAGGAAGCCATCGTACTTTTTTGTGAAGCGTTAGAAGTTGTGGGAGACGCCTATGCCATTGCAGGTTTTTCCGGAACAGGTCGTTTGGGGGTTGATTACCTGCGTGTAAAAGATTTTGATGAAAAGATGGATGATAATATTAAAAAACGAATAAACGCCATGGCTCCCCAGCGGAGCACCCGGATGGGAGCCGCCATCCGACAGGCCGCCAGTCAACTTGAAAATGTCTCTTCAAAAGTCCGCTTACTAATTATTATTGGTGATGGGTTCCCTAATGATGTTGATTACAAACAAAATTATGCCATTGAGGATACGCGTAAAGCCATATTCGAGGCTCGTTCGAAGAATATATACACTCATGCAATAACCGTTCATTTTGCCGGAGATCCCAAACTGGATAAGCTTTATGGTGATGTTCATCACAACGTTATATCTGACGTTCGTGAACTTCCCGACAAACTGTTACGTATCTACGGCAGTCTGACCAGGCATTAATATGATAGATATTTGTTTAATTTCCAGAAAGTTGGTTTATTGACAACGCTTAGCTACGGCATTACTGTTGTAGATAATTTTAAACGAAGAATCCATCGCAACGCAGAAGTTGGACTTTTTACGAAGCCGTCAATATTGATAATTTCGAAGATATGATCTGAAGTTTCAAGAGCTAACCCGGGGAATTAGCAGGAGACTGCAAAATATGCCGTTTTTTGAACCAGCCTATATTGAAACTTATAAAAAGGGATTGTTTGCTGAAAAGATTGAAAAGGCCTATGAAATTCTGAAATCCTGCACCCTTTGTCCCAGAAAATGCAAGGTAGATCGCCTATCTGGTGAAACCGGCATATGCAAAACAGGTGAAAAAGCATATATTTCAAGCTTTAATTCTCACTTTGGAGAAGAGGCTCCTCTGGTCGGCACCAATGGGTCCGGCACAATTTTTTTTACACATTGCAATCTATTATGCATCTTCTGCCAGAATTACGACATAAGCCACCTGGGTCATGGTGAACAGATGTCGAATGAACAGCTTGCCGGTATAATGCTGCATTTGCAAAATGCAGGATGCCACAACATTAATTTCGTTACCCCATCCCATGTTGTACCCCAGATCCTTTCTGCCGTTGAAATAGCAGTAGATAACGGTCTTGCGGTACCCCTGGTTTATAACACTGGTGGTTACGATCGTGTTGAGACCCTGAAACTGCTTGAAGGTGTGTTTGATATCTTTATGCCTGATTTCAAATTTTGGAGTCCTGAAGTTGCAAAGACTAATTGTAAAGCCGAAGATTATCCGGAGATGGCGCGAAGGGCGCTTGTTGAGATGCACCGGCAGGTAGGTGATCTAGTGACCGATGAATCGGGTGTTGCAAGGCGAGGGCTTTTGATAAGACACCTTGTTCTACCCCATGGACTTGCGGGAACACGCGAACTAATGAAATTTATTGCAAAAAAAATCTCATTGAATACCTATGTAAATATAATGCCCCAGTACAGGCCCTGCGGCAGGGCCGCAGAGGTAAAGGAACTTTCTCATTATCTTTCACAAGATGATTATAAAACGGCCTTACAGTCTGCAAAGAAAGAAGGAATTGAACGACTCGACAGCCGAAGGAGGAGATTTATGTTTCTGTAATCTGTTTGGCCCGAATTTCTAAAAGAATTCCATTGACTTTTGATTAATGATGGTTCAATCGTTGGAATTAAAAAGATGGTAAATGTTCAGGGTGTGTCTGGAAGAATCACTAAAAACACTTTGCAATGCAGCTTCAGGCAGTATGTCCACCAAACCTTATTTTGTGCTATCCCCTGAATAAGTACAAAAAATGTGCTTTAAAGGATCTGAGAGGTAGAATCTTTACAAAATGAAACCCTATGCATGGATAATAACGATTTTACTGGTGTTATTAAGCAGCGTATCTTATGCTGAGCGATTGGCCGTTTCAGTTTCAGTTGCCAACATACGTTCCGGGCCCGGAAAAAATTATGACGTCTTATGGGAAATAGAAAAATACCATCCCTTGAATGTTTTTAAAAAGTCCGGTCAATGGTGTCATTTTAGAGATTTTGAGGGAGATGAAGGATGGATCCATGAATCGCTTATACGTAAAATCCCATCGATTATTACAAAAAAAGAAAAATGCAATATTAGATCCGGTCCGGGCACGGGTTTTGCGGTACTGTTTTCGGTTGAAAAAGGAATTCCGTTTAAGGTCATAAAACGCAAAGGCAGTTGGATTTATATTCAGCATGCTGACGGTGACAAGGGCTGGATCCATAAATCCCTGGTTTGGTGAGGAGGCAAAGTGCGGAGCGAGGAGTAGCCAACTTAGAGATAAGATAAATGTTTGCAGGACAAAACTATAAGGATAAAAGACTTGTTGTGGGAGTCGGCTCGGCTCTTGTGGATATACTTACCCGTGAAGATGATGAATTTCTGCATAAAACCGGCGCCGTCAAAGGGGGAATGAAATATGTTGACAAGGAATTCATAGAACTAACAATGTCACGAACATCTCAGAAACCTACCATGGTTCCGGGAGGCTCTGCCTGCAACACCGTTATAGGTATCGGCAAACTAGGTGGACAGGCCCGCTTTATCGGCAAAAGAGGCCAAGGTGAAATGGGAGAATTTTTTGAAACGGACCTGAGAAAAAACGGTGTCGATCCGGCGCTTTTTCAATCATCTTCGCCTACCGGAAGAGTCCTTTCCATTATCACACCCGATGCACAACGTTCCATGTTTACATTTCTCGGTGCATCTTCAGAAACACAACCTGGAGAAATTACTAAAAACTGTTTTAAAAATACGGCAATTGTTCATATCGAAGGGTATCTTCTTTTTAACGAGGACTTGATACTGACAGCCTTAAATGCTGCTAAAGAGGCAGGTGCACGTGTATCTCTTGATCTTGCCAGTTTTACGGTTGTTGAGGAGTCAAAAGAGCTTCTTGAAAAAATTGTGAGAGAATTCGTTGATATTCTGCTTGCCAACGAGGATGAGGCGCTGGCATTTACAGGATACTCGGACGAGATAAAAGCGGTCAGCTCTCTTTCGGAAAATACTCATATTGCGGCACTCAAAGTGGGAGAACGGGGAAGTTATATTGCACATGCCGGCGAAATCATAAAGGTGGAACCAAAGGGAACCGGCACTGCCGTTGATACCACAGGAGCCGGTGATCTATGGGCATCCGGCTTTCTGTTTGGACTGGTCAACGGCTATAGCCTTGAAAAGTGCGGCCAACTCGGTTCTGCATGTGGTTATGAAGTGTGCCAGGTCGTGGGAGCAAACATCCCGGAAAAAGGCTGGCAGAGAATAAAAAGATTACTGGAGGAATAATGGCTAAAAAAAGGGTGTCCCGATCTCGGAAAAGAGACCTCAATGAACCCGATGAGTTTATCACTATGTGGACCAAATTATTCGGATTTATCTCTGAATATAAAATGCTATTTTCATGCGCTTTGGGGATTATTGTTACCATTTTAATCGTCATTACGGGAGTAGTATATTTTATAAAAAAATCTGAAGACAACGCCTTTGCCTTGCTTCAGCAGGGAATTGTCAAATACCAGACAAAATTGAAAAATAATACTCCAGAAAAGGCGTGTCTTGATGTGACAAATGATTTTCAACTGATTATGGGAAAATATTCAAATAGAAATGGGGGGAAACTGGCAAGGTTTATTTATGCCGATATGTGTTACACCGCCAAAGATTATGACAAGGCAATAGAACTTTATAATAAATCGCTTTCAAATTTTAATGATGAACCGTTTGTTAAAAGCCTAATCTTAAACAGCCTTGGATACTCTTATAAAATAAAAAAAGAATATAAAACCGCAGCCAAGTATTTTGAAATGATTGTTTCAGCGCCTGATTACAGCATTAAAGACGAGGCTCTTTTCAATTTAGGAGAGATTTATGCTGCCATGGGCAATCATGATAAAAGTATAAATGCCTTTAAGAAGATAGTATCTGATCATGCCGGCTCCATGTACATTGAGATTGTAAAGGAAAGAGTAGCAGGGTAGGCGTCTTTCAAAAAAAATAATGACCAATCGGACTGCTTCCGATTAGCCATTAAGGAGAAAAACAGATGAAGAAATTATTAGGTTGCAGATTATTTATGCAATTTGCTTGCCAAAATATGGCATACGGCCTGACAAATTCTTAGTATATCTATTAACACATAAATTTTAATAGGTTACACTGCAAAATATTTAGAATGTCCCTCTCTGTTTTCTCCATTACGACATCCTTCAAATCCTGAATAGTTCAAATTTTTAAACCACCTTTAAAGGTAAATCATGTAACCCACTATTTTGACGGGAAATAATTCTAAATCCTCATAGTTCAACTTTTTGAACCAGATTAGAATCAAACCACTTAACCTATTAATCTAACGGGGAATAATCTAAACCCATCACGGTTCAAATTTTTAAACCCAAACATTACAGGGCTGTCAGTCTTAATATAACTTGTTCATTTTTAGTAAGAATATAGGCCCTTTAGGATCAGTGTTTCGAACCTGTATCCAATTTAAACTTTTTAATTTTCCAGTTAAGTCCGCTTTTCCCAATACCGAGTAATTCTGCAGCCTGGGATTGAACATTGTTTGTCAATTTCAAGGCCCTTTTGATCATTTTTTTCTCTATCATTGTAAGGATTTCATCCAATTTTGCATTTGCAGGTATTCCTTCAACGTGCAAAGTATTGTAAACATTTTCCTTAAATTCCTTAGGAAGGTCTGATACCTTTATGTGGTTGCTTTGGCACAACACCATGGCCCGTTCAATAACATTTTCCAGCTCACGAACATTCCCTGGCCAACTGTAATCGTAAAAAAGACGTTCGACTTCCTGATCAAGACCTGTAACAGGGGCTGCGGACTTTCTTTCATCCCCATATTTATGTATAAAGTGGTCCACAAGAAGGCGTATATCTTCTCGACGCTCCCTTAAAAGGGGGAGGACAATATGGAACACATTCAGCCGATAATAAAGGTCCTCCCTGAATCGTCCCTGTTCCATCTCTTCTTTGAGATTTTTATTTGTAGCGGCGATAATACGAATATCGACTGAAATCGGTTTAACCCCTCCGACTCTTTCAAAAACTTTCTCCTGAAGAACCCGTAAAAGTTTCACCTGGAGATTTTGTGAGAGTTCACCGATTTCATCAAGAAACAGGGTGCCGCCGTCAGCGAGTTCAAAACGGCCCTTTTTCATGGCTACGGCACCGGTGAATGCCCCTTTTTCATGGCCAAAAAGTTCGCTTTCGAGTAAGGTGTCGGCAAGTGCGCTGCAATTCACCGCAATAAAAGGTTTGTCGCGTCGCGGGCTGTTAAAATGAGTCGATTTTGCCACCAGCTCCTTGCCGGTACCGCTTTCACCTTCGATCAAAACGGTAGTGTTGGCCGGCGCGACTTTTCGGATAGTTTCAAAGACATCCTGCATTACTTTACTTTTTCCGATGATATTCCCGAAACTGTATTGTGATTCTACAGCATTCCTCAGTTGCCGGTTTTCTTTGACCACTCGATACATGGCAACGGCCTTTTTCACATAGATAATCATCCTGTCGTTGTCGAAAGGTTTGAGAATATAGCTATAAGCACCCTTCTGCATAGCCTCTACGGCCCTATCTACGGTACCGTGAGCCGTCATCATAATTACCGGAAGATCCGGATCATTGACCTTGATATGCTCCAAAAGTTCCATACCGTCCATTGAGGGCATCTTCATGTCGGTAAGCACCAAATCAACGTCCGTATTTTCCAGTATTTCAAGCGCCTCACGACCGCTGTTGGCAGTAAAGGCTTCAAAACCTTCTTCTTCGAGAACCGCACCTATTATAAGCGGATAATTTTTTTCATCATCTACAATCAGGACAGACTCCATGATTATACTCCCTGTTTCACAGGTATTTCTACTGTCATTCGGGCGCCGGATACCGATCTGTTGCTAATCTGGACTCTTCCACCATGAGATTCGATAATATTTTTCACGATACCAAGCCCCAATCCGGTTCCTTTGGACTTGGTGGTGAAAAAGGGATCCCATATCTTTTCCAAAATATCGTCTGCTATACCTTCCCCTTGATCTTCAAAAAATATTTTCACAGTATTGTCACTCGAAGAAAATTTTACATTAATTTCACCACCTTTGGGCATAGCCTGCATGGAATTTATCAAAATGTTAAGGAATGCCTGATACAGCATATCAGAATCGGCTGTTATTTCTGGAAGGTTATTATCATAATGCTTATCAATAGTATATCCTTGTTCTTTGATCTGTGATGCCAAAAAGGCTATGTTCTTTTCAATAATATCTTCAATTCTGCACGAGAGCAAATTTGGATTTTTAGGTTTCGCAAAATTTAAAAAGTCTGTTATGATGTTATTTAATCGGGAAGATTCCTCAATGATTATGTCTGGAATAGAATTTGAACGATCGTAGCCGGCCATCTTTTTCTTTAAAAGTTCGGAAGAACTCCTTATAATACCCAGCGGGTTACGGATTTCATGAGAAATTCCCGCCACCATTTCACCCAGTGAGGACAGATGTTCTGCACGACTTAACTGCTCTTTAAGCCTGAGTCTTTCCGAAGCGCGCTTTTCTATTATACCTTCGCCTCTTTTGACCACAAACAGAAGAATTAAAAAAAGAATGCCCATTACCACGGTACAAGCAATAACAACTCGTATCTGGAAGTTGAAAATCGCTTTATAATCATCTGTTAAATCTTGTACTATTTCAACAACACCAATTACCGGACCGGATATCCTGGAAAGTGGCTTTTCTGCTAGTAGCGGTGCAAATGTAATTAATTTGCTGTATTGCGGAAATCCCAGAAATATCTCGAACCAATTGCCTCTTTGAATAAGTTTTGAAATCAATTTGCCTGAAAGTGCATCTTGATAGCCTTTGCCTCCGGCATCCTTTTTGCCGATTATAGATTGGTCGAAACTATATGAAATCGTGTTATTCATATCGTATATGTTGACCATGTCGACCTTGAAGCTGTGAAGTGTACTTCTGACGACCTTGTCCATGCGTTCAAATTGTTTTTTTTCGCGGAGCTGAATCTTGCCGAATTTCAATGCAACAGGAATGATGAACTGTAAAAACACCTGATGGTTCAGATTCTCTATCAGAAGTTGGGCATAATCTTCACTTTTCTTTTGTTGCATGGTCCTTACCAGGTGCGTGTTAAGCAAAGAGAGAACCAACGTTCCAATAAATATTACAATAAGGCTTGAAAAGGTAAAATATTTGACCAGTCTAAACGGTTTGACTTTTTCTTCTGATGGTTGGAGGTTCATAGATAAGGTTTTTTTTCGGAATGGGAATATTTGGATATAAACGTTATAATTTTTTCATCTGCCAAAGCCGACTCTAGCGCCGAGAAAAAAGTTTTAAACTCATCCTTTTAAAAATATATGGAAACTAATCATTAAAGTCAAGGTAATGCTTTATTTTCATAGACACTAAAACAAAGTACCCGTCAATTATAAGGCACATAAACATGTGTTTTGATAGAATTGTTATATTGTACATATTTTGAAGTTCTTAGATAATACTATATATAGTAATTTTATTAAGTGAGCCACAAAATAAAGTAATTAGTTAAAATTCATCTATAATTATATATAAAAGTTCTTGAACTTTATGATAATTTAAAATAACATATAGCATGAAAATTCAATTAATTTTTGACAAAGTTTAAATAAGGTGTTTTGATGAAAGGTAACTTGTTAAAAGAAATTAGAGAGTCTTTTCTGATGAGTAAGACCGAACTTGCCAGAAAGGCAAACGTATCTCCCATTACGATTGCACGCATAGAAAAAGGCATACCTTGCCGTATGGAGACGCAACGAAAGATTATTTTGGCCCTTGGTTTCGATCTTTCTGAAAAAAACAAAATATTTAACGATTAAGAGTATATTATGTTTTTTGGAAAAAAAACTCATCTTATCGGCCTGGATATAGGCTCCAGGACTATAAAAGTTGCTGAAGTTATAGATACAAAGAAAGGTCGTACATTTAATAATTTCAGCACGATTAATATTGAACCAGGAATAATCGAAGAAGGTTCTATTCAGAATCCTGAAATGGTTTCTGAATCTATCCGTGAACTCTTTAAGTCAACGAAACTAAAAGAAAAGAATGTTGCCATCTCCATAGGGGGTTACTCGGTTATTGTCAAAAAAATTAACGTACAGAATATGACGGAAGATGAGCTGCAGGGGACGATCCATTTTGAAGCGGAACAGTATATTCCGTTTGACATCAGTGATGTTAACCTTGATTTCCAAATACTCGGGGAAAGCGAACACAACCCCAATCAGATGAGTGTACTTCTGGTTGCAGCCAAAAAGGAAATGGTTGACGAATATATCAATCTGGTTCAGATGACCGGGCTTAATGTCTGTATAATAGATGTCGATGCGTTTTCCCTCCAAAATATCTTTGAATATAATTATGCTACAGAAGATGAAAATACTGCCCTTATCGATATTGGAGCCAGCAAGACATCATTGAACATCCTTAAAGACAATTCCTCTGAATTCATACGCGATGTTTCGCTTGGATGCGGTCAGATAAACGAAAAGATCGCTTCTCTTGTGGAGTGTTCTTTAACGGAAGCCGAAGAGATTAAACACGGCGGCAAGGCAGACATACTTGCTCCTGAAGATTTGAGTGAAATTGTTACATCAGTGGTGACCGATTGGTGCACTGAAATAAAACGTGCCCTTGATTTCTTCTACTCCACGTATCCTGGAGATCAAATAACAAGGATTATTCTTAGCGGCGGTGGTGCCAATATTAAGGAGTTTCGCCAACTTCTGGCTGTTGAGACATCAACTGAGGTCGAAATTATTAATCCTTTTCAAAACTTCTTAATCGATAGTGACCGTTTTGATTCTTCTTATCTTGAGCAGATAGCTCCCCAGGCTGCTATATGTATGGGTCTTGCAATAAGAAAAATTGGTGACAAATGATACGAATTAATCTGCTACCCTATCGAGCAGCACGTAAAAAAGAGAATATTCGCAGGCAGATCAGCCTCTTTGTCTTATCTTGTATCCTTGTTTTTGCCGCCTTGTTCTTTTATAACATGAGCTTGCAAGAAAGGATCGATGTTTTTGATACAGAGATAAAAAACTCAAAAACAATGTTGGCCAAATTTGAAAAGCAAGCAAGGGAGGCAGATAGAATAAAAAAAGAGTTAAACAAACTGGAGAAAAAGATAGATGTTATTAAAAGTCTTGAAACCGGTCGCAAAGCTGCAGTGCTCATGCTTGACAATATGACAAAGATGGTTGGCCATAAGACGTCAAGTTCTGAATCAGATTTATCATCAAACAAGGATGGCGAGCCTGTTAAGCGACTATGGTTCACCAATTTTCAAGCAAAAGGAGACAATATTGATATTAAGGGAATTGCCCTGGATAACAAAACTGTAGCCGATTTTATGACCCGTCTAGAAGTTTCAAAACTTTATAAGAATGTAAATTTAAAGACGATCAAACAAAACAAGATAAATAAATTAAATCTGAAAAGCTTTGAAATTACCTGTAATAGAGTTTTTTTGGAAGAATCGAAAAATACAAAGAAAAGCTCCTCCATACAGGGTAAAAAATAATGAAAAAGATAGATATCTCTAAATTCACAGAGTGGCTCCTCGAAAAAACCGATAAAATCGGGAAGCTTCCCAGACTTTACAGAATTTTAATATGTTTGGTAATTTTCGTGATGATTATCGGGCCTTTTTTCTATTTTTTTTATCAGCCCAAAATTAAGAAAATTGACGAGTTAAAACAGGAACACGAATTGCTGGAAACAAAGATTGTCATGGCAAAGGCAAAGGCAAGACAACTTAAACATTTTCAGGAAAAACTGAAAAATGCACAAACGAAATTCAAAATTGCCGTGAAAAAACTTCCCGAACAAAAAGAAATACCTTCTTTGCTGTCGAGCGTTTCACGATCAGGTCATGATGCCGGTCTGGAATTTTTGTTATTTGAGCCAAAAGGTGAACGTACTCAAGAATTTTATGCCGAAATTCCTGTATCAATAATAGTTACGGGTAACTATCATAAAACCGCCCTTTTCTTTGACAGGGTTGCAAGGTTACATAGGATTGTCAATATAGACGATATTAAGATGACCAAAACAAAGGGGACCAATAAACTACAAACATCCTGTACGGCTGTAACTTATAGGTTTGTGGAAACTCAACCCAAAAAGCCTTCATGAGCAAAGAAATTAAAAAGTAACCATAGATCATGGATAAACTCATTATCATAATACGTAGTGTCATCTATTTTATCTGTTTCTTTTTTCTTATGGCGGGTTGTGATAAAAAAGCTGAACCGCCTCCAAAGGTCAGGGGGGTTACAAAAAAAATTATCATAGCTAAAAAGGATACATCAAAACCTGACTTAAAACAAGAGACCGCTAAGCCTAAACCGGAAGTTGCATATGATATTTCAAAAGCCGAAGATGGTGTGTCAGACCGGAAACTGGTTGCTTCAGTATCCATGACAGCTGAAAAAAATAAAACACCGAGAATAACAGATTTTTACGACTCCGAAGGAAAACTTGATCCATTTGCACCACTGATTAAAGAAAAACCTGTAGTCTTACCTGTTAAGCATAAAAAAGCAGTAAGGCTTAAGATACTTACACCCCTTGAAAAACTCGAATTAGGCCAGCTGAAGCTTGTAGGGATAATACGGGCTGCGAGCGGAAACAAGGCCCTTGTGGAAGAGAATTCTGGAAAAGGATATGTAATAAAGAAAGGTACATACATCGGAACCCACTCAGGCAAGGTAGCAAAAGTATTGCCGGACCGGATTATTGTCGAAGAAGAGGTTGAAGATATTTACGGCAAAGCTTCTATCCGTAAAATAGAAATTAAATTGAAACCTCCTGGAGAAGAATAACATGAATGGTAAAGTCAAGAAATTGTCAAGGATTGGAGCTACAACTTTCTTTTTGGGAATGTTGGTGACAATTTTTGCAGGATGTGCTTCAAACACCATAGCAGTTCAAGAGACAAAAAAAGATGCCGCCCAATCTGTTGAGCCTAAGCTTATAACCGACATAAGCTTCACCGAGGACTCTGAATCGGCTGTAATATGGGTTAGAGGGAATCGGTTGCTTACCTATACTTCGGTCAAACAGCCCTTCCCTCTGGGCGTTTTACTTTATTTTCCTGAAACTGCTCTGGGTGATACCAATACTTCCTATGTGCCGGACAGTGATATTGTGAGTTCAATCAAGGCTTCTGAATTAACGGCCAAAGGACATACATCCCGAGTTGAAACTTTATTAAAAAAAGACGCTTCTTATGAAGTAATCAGCGAAGATACGGGCCTTAAAATATCCTTCAAAAAGGAACCTGGAGTTTCAGGTTCTACCGATACGAAATTAGAGATAAAAGAAAAATCGGATGATAAATCAAAAAATGTAACAAAACAACCGGCTTCGTCCGAGCAGGGTGGATTACGTTTGAAAACTGCGGCCAAAGAAAAAGAAATTGCTGAACCTCAGGTTAAAAAAGACAAACCGGCCTGGATTAATCGGATAGATTTTTCAAGTGAAGAAGGAGGCGAATCGACAATTATTATCGGGACCACAACACCGATCAAATACGACTTGAAAAAGATAAATAATACAAAACTTCTACTCAGTCTTTATAATACAAGGCTTCCGGAATATCGCCAGCGTCCATTGATTACAACACGTTTTCAAAGCGCTGTGGATCGTATAACACCTGTCCAGACACCTGACATGAAAGACACCTCCGTTGTTACAATTGAACTGCGAGAATCAACACCCTATTTTGTTGAACAGACGGATGACCTTTTACTGCTCCATTTCGAAGCTTCTTCAATACCACCCAAGCCCCTTGATAAAGCCAAACTTCCTGCCTGGAAAAAGGTTATGACTCAGACGGCTGCCGATACAAAAGCAAAACAAGACAAAGCCGGTAATGAAATGACTCATGTTGAAGCTCCTCAAGTAAAATACAAAACACCCCATGACTCTAAATCGACTCGGTCAGTAGCAGAAGAAGCCGCTTTAGGTGCTGCCTATGATATTGATCGCCAAAAAAAAGTTGATCCATATTCAGGTATCATGCAATCTCTCGATTTTTATCGGAGTGAAACTAAAAAGAAATACGTTGGGGAAAAGATTGCGGTCGATTTTTATAGAACCAATATTAAAAACGTATTTCGCATTATTCGGGAGGTAAGCGGGGAAAACTTTGCCATCGACAAGGATGTAACCGGCGAGGTTACGCTGACTCTTGAAAAACCTGTGCCATGGGATCAGGTTATGACTCTGGTCCTGAAGATGAACAAGCTTGGTTTAGTATATGAAGAAGGCATAATACGGGTTGCTACGCTTGAAACTCTGGCAAAGGAAGAAGAGGCAAGAAAATCCAAGTTGGCAGCAAAGCGGGAGGCCGAAAATCAGGAAGAACTGATTACCGTATTTATGCGTATAAGCTATGTGGATGCCGCAGAAATCGCCAAACATCTTACAGAAGGAGGAAAATCAGAGGGGAATAGCAAATTCAATCCAAGTCGTTCCGAAGCCGGAATCACCGTTGACAAAACCAACAACATGATTGTCATGTCGGATGTGGCGCGATCCATTAAACGAGCCAAGGAAATCGTTCAAAAACTCGACCGGGTAACCCCGCAGGTTCTTATTGAAGCC
>Ga0209271_10000191_pt1 | contig 21228 bp, 22 predicted proteins | sample tdAd002_FD_187123 | JGI IMG/M metagenome (GOLD analysis project Ga0209271, IMG submission 187123) | Marine sediment microbial communities from the Atlantic coast under amendment with organic carbon and nitrate - tdAd00.2 (SPAdes)... | ecosystem: Environmental > Aquatic > Marine > Coastal >... | reverse complement strand
GCCGAGCAGTGGAATCCACTCGCGATTCTCGGATCCGAGCTGCCGTTTCCGTTTAGCCTGGAGAAATCCCGTATCGAATTGCCCTGGCTGGAAGGCGAAGTGTCCAGCACGATGCCGATACTCGAAAGTTGGGGCATTCCGGCCCGACTGACGAGCTTGTCAGATTTCGAAGGCTGCTACCGCGGCTACGTGACTGACCTGGCGGAACTCTGGCTGCAAAAGCTCGACGATGCAGAACGGGCCAGGGTCGAAATTTTTTCCTGTGGTCCGACGCCGATGCTCAAGGCCGTGGCAGCCCTCGCCGCAAAATACGCAGTATCCTGCCAGGTTTCACTTGAGGAATTCATGGCATGTGCCGTTGGCGGTTGTGCCGGTTGCACAGTCCAGATAAACACGGACGAAGGTCCGGCGATGAAAAGAGTGTGCGTGGACGGCCCTGTCTTCGATGCTTATTCGGTTGTGTGGACCTAGGCCGAGGGTGTGTAGTGAAAAGTGTGATTACCCGCCGAAGTTGATCTTGGCTTCGAGATTAGCTCTCGAGTCGGCGTGGGACATTGCCTCCTCGAGCGTGATCGCCCCGGTTTTGTAGAGATCAAGCAACGCATCATCGAAGGTCTGCATGCCCTGCTCGCCACTGTCTTTATGCGCATCTTTCACAGCTGAGATATCGCCCTTCAGCATAAGATCCTTGATGTGTGGCGTATTGAGCATGAGCTCTACGGCCGCAACAAGCTTGCCACCACGTGAGCGAACCAGCCGCTGCGACAGTATTGCCCGCAGGTAGTGGGCCAGATCCATGAATACCTGGCCGTGTTGCTCTTGCGGGAACAGGTTGACGATGCGATCCAGCGTTTCCGAGGCATTGTTCGAGTGCAGGGTGCCGACAACGAGGTGGCCTGTGCCGGCCATGTCGAGTGCCGCCTGCATTGATTCGCGATCGCGAATCTCACCGATTTGAATCACATCCGGGGCCGCACGCATCGCACTCTTGAGCGCGCGACCGTAGGATTTCGTATCGAGTCCGACTTCGCGTTGGTTCACGATCGACTTCTTGTTTGGATGCAGGAACTCGATCGGATCTTCAATCGTTATGATGTGTGACGAAGTCTTCTCGTTGCGGTGATTGATCATCGCCGCAAGCGTCGTGGACTTGCCGCAACCGGTCGCGCCAACCATAAGAATCAGACCACGACGCAACATAACGAGATCTTTGAGCTGATCCGGCATGCCGAGTTCATTAAGCGTCGGCAATTCCGACGTGATGTATCGCAACACCATCGCTACATTGCTGCGCTGATGAAATACGTTGACACGAAAGCGACCCAGACCCGGTTCGGATATCGCGAAATCGATTTCGAGTTCACGCGAGAACGTCTCCAGCTGATCCTCATCCATCAGTTCGAGAGCAGCCTGCTTGACCATTTTCGGCGTCATCTCGAGTTTATTGACCGGCATGATCTTGCCATCGATCTTGATCTTGGCCGGCGAAAACGGTGCGAAAAACAGGTCCGACGCCTTTTTCTCGACCATCAATTTGAAGAGCGGCTTAACGTTCATCTATGCAATTGTCCGTGATACTCAGAATGTCTGAGCAGTATCTTCTTCCATGATCTTGAGGCTCTCTGACTGCTGATCAGCAATAGAGGAATCGCGCTTACTCTCAAGTTTGACACGCAGGCGCAGCTCGTTCTTCGAGTCTGCGTTACGCATTGCTTCTTCGTAAGAAATGAAGGCCTGTTCGTACAGATCGAACAGTGCCTGATCGAAAGTCTGCATACCCAGGCGCGTCGATTTCGACATGATCTCTTTGATTTGGCCGACTTCGCCCTTGAAGATGAGATCTGCGACCAGCGGCGTGTTAAGCATGATTTCCATGGCGGCTATGCGTCCTACACCACCTTCACGCGGAATCAGCCGCTGCGAGATAAATGCCTTGGTATTCAACGAGAGGTCCATCAGCAATTGCTGGCGGCGTTCCTCAGGGAAGAAATTGATAATTCTATCCAGCGCCTGGTTGGCGCTGTTTGCGTGCAAGGTCGCAAGACATAAGTGGCCAGTCTCAGCGAACTGAATACCGTATTCCATGGTGTCGCGGTCGCGGATTTCGCCAATCAGGATTACGTCCGGCGCTTGACGCAAGGTGTTTTTCAATGCCGCGTGCCAAGTCTCGGTATCCACACCAACTTCGCGCTGCGTAATCACGCAGCCGTGATGAGGATGCACGTACTCGACAGGATCCTCGATTGACACGATGTGACCGCGGGAGTTCTCATTGCGATGTCCGATCATCGCCGCCATCGTTGTCGACTTACCCGAGCCAGTGCCGCCAACCACGATACAGAGGCCGCGTTTGTTCATTACGACATCCTTGAGAATCGGTGGCAGCTCGAGATCTTCGAGCGTCGGTATTTCGGTCGTAATTGTTCTCAATACCGCGCCGACGTATCCCTGTTGTATGAATGCACTAACACGGAAACGGCCAATGCCCTGGGGTGCGATTGCGAAATTGCACTCCTTGGTCGCATCGAATTCCTTGATCTGTTTGTCGTTCATGATTGATCGGACCATGATTGCGGCCTGATCAGCGCTCAACGGATTATCAGTAGCTTTGTGAATCGTGCCATCGACTTTGATCGCTGGCGGAAATCCACGGGTCAGGAACAAGTCCGAGCCTTCCCGCTCCACCATTTTCCTGAGCAAATTCTGCGTCAGTCGTACCGCTTGTTCGCGTTCCATTTTCCTAATCTCCCGTCAGAACAGCCTGTTGGCGTTCCTAGAAATTCTCTTTCTGTACTGCACGGAAGCGTGCTTCTTCCTTGTTGATCAGTCCCTTCGACATCAACTCCGCAAGATTCTGATCAAGCGTGTGCATGCCCGAGCCCTGACCCGTCTGAATAGCGGAGTACATTTGCGCAATCTTGCCTTCGCGAATCAGATTTCGAATAGCCGGCGTTCCGATCATGATCTCGTGTGCCGCGATTCGCCCACCACCAATTTTCTTGAGCAGCGTCTGCGAAATGACCGCACGAAGCGATTCCGACAGCATGGCACGTACCATTTCTTTCTCAGCCGCCGGGAATACATCGACGACACGGTCGATGGTCTTGGCCGCCGAACTCGTATGCAATGTGCCGAAGACAAGGTGACCCGTTTCGGCTGCGGTCAGTGCGAGGCGAATTGTCTCGAGATCGCGTAACTCGCCGACGAGGATAACGTCAGGATCTTCGCGAAGTGCCGAGCGCAAGGCTTCGTTAAAGCCGAGCGTATCGCGATGAACTTCACGCTGGTTAATCAGAGACTTTTTGGACTCGTGAACGAACTCGATCGGATCCTCAATCGTGAGGATATGGTCGGGCTTGTTCTCGTTGACGTAATCGACCATCGCGGCGAGGGTCGTCGATTTGCCGGAGCCTGTCGGTCCGGTTACGAGGACAATTCCTCTCGGATGCATCGAGACATCCTTGAAGATTGCCGGTGCGCCCAGATCATCAAGTGTCAGGATCTCTGAGGGAATGGTACGAAAAACGGCAGCCGAACCCCGGTTCTGGTTAAAGGCGTTAACACGAAAGCGAGCGAGCTTCGGAATTTCAAATGAGAAATCGGTCTCGAGAAACTCCTCATAGTCCTTGCGCTGCTTGTCATTCATGATGTCGTACACCATGCTATTGACGTCTTTGTGAGTCAGCGCCGGCATGTTGATGCGTTTGATGTCGCCATCCACACGAATCATAGGTGGCACCCCACCAGACAAGTGCAGGTCGGAGGCATTGTTCTTTACCGTGAACGACAACAATTGGGCAACGTCGACGGCCATACTTTTCCCTCTTAATGAATGGCCGGACTTACCATAACCCGGCTCAGATCGAAGCCTAGTATAGCGAAGCACCCGGAGTAAAACGTGATTAGAGTCACGGAAAACTTGCGAAAAATCCGAGATTTGCTGGCGAAAGCTGCCGTAGATGCGGGGCGCAGCGCGGATGACGTCAGATTGCTCGCCGTCAGCAAGAAACAGCCCCAATCCAGCGTGATCGAGGCGGCTGCCGCCGGACAGCGGGATTTCGGCGAAAATCAGGCCATTGAGGGGGTCGAAAAGATCAATTCCGTGGCCAACGATGAGTTCATTTGGCACTTCATCGGCCACCTTCAAACGAACAAGACCAGAATAGTTGCTGAGCACTTTGACTGGGTGCATTCGGTCGATCGTCTGAAGACCGCCAACAGGCTCAGCCAGCAGCGGCCGAAATCCCTGGGCGATCTGAATATCTGCCTGCAGGTGAACGTCGATGAAGAGGAGAGTAAATCGGGAATGCAGATCGAATCCGTGCGGGAACTTGCCTCCAGGATCGTGGACCTTCCAAACCTGCGCCTGCGTGGGCTGATGTGCCTGCCGGCGATTCGACACGATTTCGAGGCACAGCGAATACCGTTCGCGCGCCTGAGATGCCTGGCTGATGAGCTTCGTGCCAGCGGCATTCCGGTCGATACGCTGAGCATGGGTATGAGCGGTGATTTCCGTGCCGCGATATTCGAAGGCAGTACAATGGTCCGGATTGGTACAGCGGTATTCGGGCCCAGAGCTAAAGCATGAGCAACTACAGAGTCGGATTTATTGGTGGTGGCAACATGGCCCGCGCACTTGCCGGTGGTCTAATCTCGAGTGGCTACCCGCCGGCCAGTCTTTTGATCGCCGATCCGAGCGCTGCACAGCGTGAAATCCTGACCCACGACTTACCGGATGTCCGCGTATCTGACAGTAACAACGATGTTGCAGCGAGCGCCGACTGCCTCGTGTTTGCAGTGAAGCCCCAATTGATGCGTGACGTTTGTCTGGGTGTCGCGGACTCCGTGCAGAAGAAGCGGCCACTCATTATTTCGGTCGCCGCCGGTACGCACAGCCGGGACATCGACGACTGGCTGGGTGCCGACCTGGCGGTCGTCCGCGTGATGCCGAATCAGCCCGCCTTGCTGTTGCAAGGCGCCTCCGGACTTTTTGCGAATGAGCTGACAAGCAATGAAGAACGTGACAGGGCTATTGAAATCATGTCTGCAGTTGGCAGTGTCGTACACGTTCACGATGAAGACAGCATCGACGCGGTAACAGCAATATCCGGTACCGGTCCTGCCTATTTCTATTTTCTGATAGACATGCTGATTCGGTCCGCGGAAGAATTTGGACTCGATTCACAGGCGGCGCACAAACTCGTCATGGATACAGCGCAAGGGTCTGCCGCGCTCGCTGCCGTGCGAGGTGAGTCGATGGAAGCAATGATCGCGCACGTGCGCTCACCGGGTGGCACGACTGCCGCTGCGTTTGAAATCTTCGATGAGCAAAAAGTTCGTGATATCTTTGCCTCCGCGTTCACCGCCGCCAGAGACAGATCCGTCGAACTGGCCGAGAGTTCCGATCCATGAAGCCCGCACTCATCTTTATCATCAGTACCATTGCGCAGTTGTTTCTGCTCGTCATGCTGTTGCGTTTCTGGCTACCGTTTCTACGAGCCGATTTTCGCAATCCAATTGCACAGGCAATTCTCAGGCTGACGTCACCGCTGGTCATTCCGGTCAGGCGCGTCATTCCCCCCATCGGCCGCCTGGATACCGCAACCGTCATCATCGCATTCGTACTACAGTACCTGACGGTTCTGATCATCCTGACGATCAGCGGCCTATCGGCTGGAATATTGCCAATTGCAATTACGGCGTTAATCGACCTCGTGCTGTTGTCGCTGCGCCTGTTTACGTTCGCGATATTTATCCACATCATCCTGAGCTGGATCGCGCCGGGTACCTACAATCCGGCGACGGCATTTATTGCCATGCTTGTGGAACCAGTAATGCGTCCATTTCGGAGGCTGATTCAGCCGATCGGCGGGCTCGACATCTCGCCGATGTTTGCGATCATCGGCTTGATGGCACTGAGTATATTGATCAGTTCGTACAAGCCTCTTCCATTTTGACTGATGTAACAGACTGTGCCGCGAGTTGAGTGTCGCGACCCAAGCATCAAATAGTTTATAGTGACTGTATCGCGAGGGGGTCACGAATCATGAAAACTACAACAATATTGATCGCTTGTTTGTCACTCGGACTTGTTTCTGCCTGTGGCGGACCGGGCGAATCAGCGGATGTGCCTGAAGCACAAGCCGCCGGTGCTACCAGTGCCGACATTGGTGATCACATCGTGCATTTCAGTGCTCAGTCGACTGATCAGTTGCCACCGGAAGTTGCACGCGCCTACAACATCGTTCGTAGCAAGAATCGAGCGATGCTTAACGTTTCCGTACTGCGTGAGGCTGACAATTCGGCTGTCGCCGCCGATGTAGATGTAAAGACTGTCAACCTGACAGGGCAACTCAAGACAATCACGATGCGGCAAATCAACGAACAGGAAGCGATCTATTACATCGGTGAAGTTGCTATCGCCAATCGCGAGACCCTGATATTCGACATCAGCGTCATGCCGGAGGGCATCGATAGTGCAACGGATGTTCGATTCAAACGTCAGTTTTTTACTGACTAATAAACAGGAGCGATCCGCAATTTTCTAATTTGGAAATCGCTGTCGACTGCTGGAAATTACGGTTCGACCCCATTTAATTCTTGTGTTATCGTCGCGCAGCTTTTGACGCGGGCTTCGCCCGTTTTTTTTGTTTTTTTAGGAGTCAGTTTTTCATGGCAACGAACACCAAGAAGCCACCCACCAAGTCAGAAATCTACGCAAAAATCGTCGACGACACTGGACTGTCGCGCAAAGATGTAGCTGCAGTCTTCGATTCACTGAATGGCCAGATCAAGAAAAGCCTTGGCGGTCGCGGAGCGCCGGGTGTTTTTTCGATTCCGGGCCTGCTGAAATTGCGGGTCGTGAAGAAACCAGCAAAGAAAGCTCGCAAAGGCGTCAATCCGTTTACGGGTGAAGAGATGATGTTCAAGGCAAAACCAGCATCAAAAGCCGTCAAAGCCTTGGCTTTGAAGGGCCTGAAAGATATGGTTTGATTCGGAATCAACATCCGATCAAAAGAGCCGGGGCATGCCCCGGCTTTTTTTGGTCAATGGCCCCGGACAGACAGCCTGGTTTCCTGGGTAGGCTTTTCTTATTCAATGGCCACGGACGGACAGCCTGGTTTCCTGACTAGGCTTTTCTTAGCCTGAGGAACGACTTACGAACTCCACAATCGCTTCTCGCAAGTCGTTAAGTCTGCCGTGAAAAAAGTGCTCGGCACCTGGTACGACAAGCAATTCCGGGCCTGGTTCGAGATTGTTAAGCCAGTCGAGCGTCTCTTCGACCTCAACCAGCTCATCTTCGTCGCCCTGGATAACAAGCCATGGGCAAGCCGGTTGCCCTTCGAGATGTCCAGCGAATCGATACACGGCCGGTGCAATGCTGATTAGCCCGCTGACCTCCACGGCGACGGCTGCTCGAACCGCGATCGCCGCACCGAAAGAGAACCCGCCCAGCCAGAGAGGACTGTCCGGATAGCGTTCTGCTATCCAGGCGATAGCTGCGAGGGCATCGTCGAACTCACCAACGCCATTGTCGTGCCGGCCTTCGCTGCCCTCAGTACCGCGGAAGTTGAAACGCAAAGTCGCAAAACCGGAACGTACGAATGATCGCGCCAGCGTGTGCGCGACCTTGTTGTGCATCGTGCCACCATGCTGTGGGTGAGGATGACAGACAACAGCCGCAGCCCTTATTTCGCCATCGCCGGGCCAGTCGAGGACTGACTCCAGTTGTCCCGCAGGCCCTTGCAGCGTCAATTTTTCAGATTGTGGCGATCTGCTCACGGCTTACACCCGTGCTGTCTCTGTGGTGAAATTCGTAGCAATCTGGACATTTATCCTTCAATTTGTATTGACTTAAGTGGATGTTATTGCTGTAAAATTTCCGCATGAGCGAACATATTGATCTTGAAGCCCGGTATTGTGCACAGAATTACCACCCATTACCCGTGGTTTTAACCCGCGGCAAAGGTGCGTACGTCTGGGATGAGGCGGGTAAAAAGTACCTTGACATGATGAGCGCCTATTCCGCGGTAAGCCATGGCCACAGCCATGAGCGCCTGCTCAAAGTGGTGCAGGAACAGACCCAAACTCTCAATATCGTTTCGCGCGCGTTCTATACGGACAAGCTCGGTCCATTTCTCGAGAAGGTCTGTAATCTGACCGGCCAGGACATGGCATTGCCGATGAACACCGGCGCCGAGGCTGTCGAAACTGCGCTCAAGGCCGCCCGCAAGTGGGCGTACACCGTAAAGGGCGTCGCGCAGGACAAGGCCGAAATCATCGCCTGCAATGGCAATTTTCACGGCAGGACGATTTCGATTGTCGCAATGTCCGACGAGCCTCAGTATCAGCGTGGATTCGGCCCGTTTTCGCCTGGCTTCCGGCAGGTCGAGTACGGCAGTATCGAATCACTCGAAGCGGCTATTAACGAACACACCGCGGCGTTTCTGGTCGAGCCGATTCAGGGCGAAGGCGGCATCGTGGTACCGGCCGACGGCTACCTTAAGGCCGCGGCGGAGCTGTGCCGCAAACACAATGTGCTGTTGATCGCCGACGAGATTCAGACCGGTCTTGGGCGCACTGGCAAGTTCCTCGCGTGCGAGCATGAGGGCGTTCATCCCGATGGGCTGATTCTCGGCAAGGCACTTGGTGGCGGAATTTTGCCAGTATCGATGTTTCTTGCGCGTCGAGAGGTCATGAATGTTTTTACACCGGGCGACCATGGCAGCACCTTTGGTGGCAACCCGCTTGCCGCTGCTGTCGGTCTCGAGGCTCTGAATATTCTGGTCGAGGACGAACTGCCGGCCAGAAGTGCGGCGATGGGCGACTATCTTCTGGACCAATTGAATCGCATAGACACTCCCCTGATACGCAACATCAGAGGCCGCGGCTTGTTCCTGGGAATTGAGGTTGATCCGGCGCTGTGCAGCGCACGCACGATCTGCGAGATGCTTATGGAACGCGGATTGCTGAGCAAGGAAACACACGAAACTGTGGTGAGACTTGCGCCGCCGTTGATTATTAGCCAGTCCGAGATCGAATGGGCCATTACCCAGATTCGAGAAGTATTCGGCGAAATTGACAGAGTACGACTAGCCTCATAGGGACAAGCGCATGCCCGAAATTACAGTTATGCACATCGCAATTGTCGCCGTTGCACTGATCGTCGGTGTGCTGCTTGGCTGGGTAGTGCGCGGCAATCGCTCAGAGGTCGAAAAGACCGTGATTAGCGAAGGCTGGCAGGAGCGGCTCGAAACACAACACGTTGAACACGAACGTTTGCTCGACCAAAACAAGAGCCTGATGGATCAGAATAGCCAGTATCAGGCTTCGAACAAAGACGCCAAGATGCGCGCCAGCGAATTGTCTGATGCGCTTAAGGAGACATTCGCGAGACGTGACGAATTACAGCGCAAGATAAAGGATATTCGCGGCAATCTCGAGGTCACTGTTACCGAACGCGATCAGTTGCGAAATGACGTGAGCAGCCGGAAATCAGAGGATGACAGCTCAACCACCCTGCTGCAGGAAAGAGATGCCAGAATCGAGAAACTCAATGCCGAACTACAGAACTGGCAGGATCGATTACCACCATTGATTGAGCGTTTTCGCCAGCGCAACGACGAGGCTGAGGAACTGGAGAACGAGCTCGTCGCTGCACGGGAACAGATTGTCGCGCTCGAGGCGATGGTAGGCTCGGATCAAACGCGTGTTGAGCCCGTAGACCCGGACGCGATGAAAGACGGCATGGACGCGTCAAATGATCCTCTTGAAGAAGCTGCTGTGAACGGTAACGAGGAGCTGATCTCTGCCGAGGAATTGGAAGGGTTTGACATGGACGCAACTCAGGTTGCTGATGACGTGTCAGATGACGAGGAAGACGACGCTCCACACGATGACCTCAAGCTGATCAAGGGCGTGGGTCCCGCGATCGAGAAAACGCTCTTTGAAATGGGCATACGCCATTTCAACCAGATTGCCGAGATGAGTGAGTATGACATTGACCGAGTCGCTCACCGGCTTAAAGGTTTTCGCAGTCGCATTTACCGCGAGGACTGGATCGGTCAGGCAAGGGACTTGCAGGATCAAAAGGTAAGCGGTCAACTGTAGCTCGTGCCACGACGCAGTTTGCAAGCTTCGATTGCGTCTCTGCTGTTCACCTGTGGCGTATTGCTCTCAACAACGATCGACCACGGCACCGCCGAACAACAGGCGCCACCCGTCCGGCCCGCGGCAATGGATTCTCCCGCCTTCTATTTTTCCTCAGGTCGTAGCCGCCTTCTGCTACAAGGCACAACCGTATCGAAGAGCCACGAGGCGGCACTGCTGAGTCTCGCTGCGAACGAATTCGCCGACTACGAAACTCAAACCAATTTCAAGCCTGGCGTGGTTTTGGCCAACAACTGGGCATCGACAAGCCATCGTCTATTGTATGTGCTCGCTGCCACGGACTCCGCGCAGGCTGTTATGGGAATGCACTCAATCGAAATCCGCGGCGTAACCTCTGACGCCGAGACGTACGCAGCGCGTCTTGAAACCCTGCGGGACCATCTACTCGCCGAGACCTTGCTTAGCAGCGACGTTGTAGTCATCAACTCGAAGACTTCTTTTGAGGAGCTCTGCAAAGAAGCATTCTCGCGATTGATTGCCGGGCCAGTCTCGTTCAAGCAGTCGAGCGCCGAAGTTCGTTCCGCATCATTTGTCACGCTCGACAGGGTTACCAATTTTGCATACGACTGTCAGCACGCCAAAATTACGATCACCGGACACACCGACGCGTCCGGTGACGAGACCTGGAACAGACAACTGAGCCTGGCGCGCGCGCAGGCCGTAGCGGATCACATTGCGCAAAGCGGCATCGACCCGGAACGGCTGTTAGTCAGGGGTCTCGGATCTTCGGAACCCATTGCTGACAATACGACGGCCCATGGCCGTGGCCTCAATCGTCGTATCGAGTTCGAACTGCGCTGACGCTACTTCGAGTCGCTTGGACCCTCGAGCCCGAATAGCTCGACCTCGAAGACGAGCGTCGCGCCCGGAGGAATAACGCTGCCCGCACCGCGATCGCCATAACCCATTTCCGGTGCAAGCGTCAGTTCGCGTTTTTCACCGATTAGCATGCCGGCAACGCCCTGGTCCCAACCTTTGATGACCTGTCCCGCACCCAGCGTGAAGTTGAATTTCTGGCCGCGATCGACCGAGCTGTCAAACTTGTCACCGCGATGGTCGTCTGCATCGGGGTCATACAACCAGCCTGTGTAGTGAACCTCGACGTAGTCGCCTGCTTCGGCAGCACGCCCGTAACCGCTTTGCAGAATCTTCGCGCTTAAACCCGGCGCCACTTCAAAGTTCTCAACTGCATTTGCACTGTCATCGGTCACGGCTTGCTCCTCAATAGCATCTGTCGGTTCTGTTGTCGCGGTAGATTCACCGCCGTCTTTACTGCATGCGGTCAAAGTTGCCGCCAGAACAAACGCGACAATTGTGTATCTGATTTTCATGGTGTGCTGCCTTATATTTGCAAGAGAAATAGAGCCTACTCAGAGTCCTTGAAGTCCAATGACGCTGAATTGATGCAGTAACGAAGTCCGGTCGGTTGCGGACCGTCCTCGAAAACATGGCCGAGATGTGCGTCACAGGCACTGCAGACGACTTCCTTGCGGACCATGCCGTGGCTTGTGTCGACGATCGTACGCACCGCGTCACCGGCGAGCGGCAGCCAGAAGCTGGGCCAGCCCGAGCCGGAATCGTACTTATGGGTCGAAGCAAACAACTCCGCGTCGCAGCACACGCATCGATATGTGCCGTCCTGCTTGTTATCGACGTATTTCCCCGAAAACGGTTGCTCGGTCCCTTTGCTCTGCGTCACCGCATATTGTTCATCGGTCAGCTTGGCTTTGAGCTTGCTATCCGCCGGTTTTGAATCACTCATTTGAGGCAACGTCGTCAGGTCGAATGCGGGAATAGGTCGTTTTAGCCTGTGCTTGCATCCGAATCAAGCTCCAGCAGCAGGGAATTCATGCGCCGTACATACTCAGCCGGATTATCAAGCTGCGTACCCTCTGCCAACAAGGCATGGTCGAGCACAATATTCGCAAGCGCGGCAAAACGGTCGTCATCGGACTCTGCCGACAATCGGCTCACCAGCGGATGCCCAACATTGATTTCAAGGATCGGCCTTGACTCTGGCAATTCCTGACCGCTCGCCTCGAGCATGCGCCGCAGCTGCGGATTAAGCTCACTTTCACCAGCGACGACGCAGGCAGGCGATGACACAAGTCGCTTGCTGATGTGCGCCGCGTCGATGCGTTCTTTGAGGACTTTCTTGACCTTCTTGAGCAAGGGCTTGTGCTCTTCGTCCATCGCGTTCTGGGTGATCTGGCCGTCGCCGTCAGGCAGCTCCAGGCCCTCGCGGGCCACATCGACAAAGGTCTTGCCGTCATACTCGCCGAGTCCGTCAACGAGCCATGGATCAATTCGATCGCTGAGCAGCAAAATCTCGATGCCCTTGTCCGCCAAACTCTCCAAATGCGGGCTTGCCGCGGCGGTCGCATGGTTTTCGGCCAGGATGTAATAGATCTTGTCTTGACCCTCGCCGCAACGTTCGATGTAGTCGTCAAGCGACTGCTCCTGCTCGGCGCCTCCGGTGTTGGTCGTCGCAAAGCGCAGGAGTTTTGCCAGCTTGTCCTTGTTCGTATGATCCTCGACAACACCTTCCTTGAGCACCTGGCCGAACTCGACCCAGAATTTTTTGTAGTCGTCCGCGGACTTGTTCGCGATCTTGCTGAGCATGTCGAGTACACGGCGTGTCAGTGCGCCGCGCATTGCGGTTAACTCGGGGTTTTGTTGCAACAGTTCGCGCGACACGTTTAGCGGCAGATCCGAGGAATCGACGACGCCTTTTACGAAGCGCAAGTAGAGCGGCAGAAACTGCTCGGCCTCATCCATGATAAAAACACGCTGCACATACAATTTCAGACCACGCGGTGCCTCCCGGTTCCACAGGTCGAATGGTGCGTTCGCCGGGATATACAGGAGGCTCGTGTACTCGCGTTTACCTTCGACCCGATTGTGGCTCCATGTCAGCGGCTCGGCGAAGTCATGCGAGAGATGCTTGTAAAACTCCTGGTATTCGTCATCCGCGATTTCAGAGCGCGACCGCGTCCATAGGGCCGTCGCCGCGTTGACGACTTTTGCTTCCTCCTTTTCATCCGCCATGACGGCGAGTGTGACCGGGAACGCGATGTGATCTGAATACTTGCGAATCAGGTTTTCAATACGGAACGCTTCGGCGAACTCCGATTCAGCGTCTTTAAGGTGCAAGGTCACTGCCGTGCCGCGACCGGCGCGTTCAATATTCTCGATTGTGAACTCGCCTTCGCCGTCAGACTCCCAGCGCACACCTTCATCTGCTGCAAGACCTGCACGACGCGACTCGACAACCACCTTGTCAGCAACAATAAATGCTGAATAAAAGCCGACGCCGAACTGGCCAATGAGCCTGGCGTCCTTCTGCTGGTCGCCGGTCATCTGTTGCAGGAATTCCGACGTGCCGGACCGTGCGATCGTGCCAAGATGCTCCACGAGTTCATCACGCGACATGCCAATGCCGTTGTCGCTGATCGTGATCGTGTTTTGTTCTTTGTCTGTCTCGATGCGGATTGTCAGATCAGAGTCTTCGCTCAGCAGTTCCGGAGCTGCAAGTGCCTCAAAGCGCAGTTTGTCGGCAGCGTCGGACGCGTTGGAGATCAGCTCCCTGAGGAATATCTCCTTGTTGCTGTACAAGGAATGAATCATCAGCTTTAGAAGCTGACGGACTTCAGTCTGAAAGCCGAGTGTCTCCCGGCCTGTTGCTGTGCTCACGCCTCAATCTCCTGCATATCTGTCACGTCGTGCGAACCGGAAAATCGGCCGCATTCGGTCAGACACGATAAGGTCTAATCAGGCTATTTCAAGTCGTGGTGAGGTAACTAAGTGATACAGCAGAGATACAAACAGCAGCAGCGCTACTGCCAGAGCCAGTGGGGGGTGGCTCAGTGCCAGCAAAACACCGCCGACCTGGATCGTCAGAAGTGTGCAGGCCGATACGACGGAGAGAATGGCGTTGCGAAGCCGCTCACTGATCAGACCGACCATGGAAAACAGGTCATCGAGGTCATCCAGTAGTTGCACCAGTCGTTCCATACACTTATTTGACGATGGACAGGTGCGGTCCGCCGTTTTGCGGATCACCCGGGCCAGCGTCACCATCGTCGATGGCAGCATCGTTAGACTGTTTCGCATGGGCGATCGCCCGGTGAAACAGTTCCCATCGTTGCCGAGCAGTTTCGTCCTTGAGAAAAACCACCGGCGATTCAGCTTCCGTGCATTTGTCTGACATACTTTTCAAATCGCAAATGTAGGTTCAGTAAAGGCGACTATAAATAGCTCAACGTGATGCCTCCGTGAGGCAGATCACAGCTTGATTTAGAAATTCGGGAAACGCCCTTCCAATAGTGAAAAATCAGACGCAGTACCGGTGCAAAATGGCGCTGTTGCAGCCTTTGAAGAGTGACGCTGTTCACAAACCGCTTGCGCCTGAACTGCAATGAAAAAGGCAAATAAAAACGCCGGCAAAATGCCGGCGTTTTTCGAACATAATCTGATGATCGACGACGTCTAGTCGGAGCTATCACCCGAGTCGGGTTCCCAGTCTCGCTTCACCTGTTCGGACCAATTGCGATAGCCCTTCCATGTGTACAACGCCGGATCGATTCCAACGCGGCGTCCGCGAGGTGCAGGTGCTTTGGAAATCCATTGGCGATATTGCTGCCATCCGTCCGCGTCGTTTGCAGCTGGTTCGGCAGGCGTCACAGGCTTGTTTGCTGCGTCGGTTTGCGACTTTGCATCCGTGCTGTAGTCGTCCACCCATCTGAGATGTTTGCTATCCGGCATGACTATGCTCAGTAAATCCTTTGAACAAATGCTATGTCTCGGCCAGCGAAAATCACAGGAACTGCATCACAGTGCAGACCGGCACTTTTTACATATTTTTCATTGAGTTATATGCCGTTTTTACTTAATCAGGCGCGCCAATGAGAGATGAAACAAGGCGATTTGACAATAAGCAGCGCTGATCAGCTACCACGCCATTTGCGGTGCCTAGCTAACGCGATAGCACGGTGAGTAGTCGCCGCCCGAGATCTTCATTCTTTTCTGGGCGACGAATGCGGCCAGCAGATCATCCATGAGCTTCATTATGTTTGCAGAGCCATTTATCTCAAAAGGACCTTGCTTGTCGATCAGGGCCGCCGTGTCTTCACGAACGTTCCCTGACACGATTCCCGAGAAGGCACGGCGCAAATTTGCGGCGAGTACATGTCCGGGCAAATTCTCGTCGATGTTAAGTGAACTCATCGCGTCGTGGGTCGACGAAAATGGATGTTGGAAATCCGCGTCTATCGCCAGGCGCCAGTTGAAATAGTATGCATCGCCATGTTGCGACCGAAAATCCTGCACATCGCCGAGGCCCGCACGCATCTGTCGGGCGACCTCGCGCGGATCATCGATAATGATCGAATATCGCTGCTGCACATCCTTACCAAGCGTCGCTCCGACGAAACTGTCGATTTGTCTGAAGTACGGTTCGGCTGACGCAGGTCCCGTCATGATTACAGGCATCGGCTGACTCTGGTTCTCAGGATGCAGCAATACGCCGAGCAAATAGAGAATTTCTTCGGCTGTCCCGACCCCGCCCGGAAAAACGACGACGCCGTGGCCAACGCGCACAAACGCCTCAAGGCGCTTTTCCATGTCCGGCATGATCACCAGGGAATTTACGATCGGGTTCGGCGATTCGGCCGCAATGATTCCCGGCTCCGTTATGCCGACGTAACGACCATCACGAATCCGCTGTTTTGCGTGACCGATAGTCGCGCCCTTCATCGGGCCCTTCATCGCGCCGGGGCCGCAGCCCGTGCATACGTTCAAACCACGCAGCCCGAGCTCATAGCCAACAAGTTTAGTGTAGTCATACTCGGCCCGGCTGATCGCGTGTCCACCCCAGCAGACGACCAGGTTTACGTCAGCCGGAAGTTGCAGCAACCCGGCATTGCGAACGATGTGAAATACCGCGTCTGTGATACCGCCACCCGACTGCAAGTCAAAACGACCGCTGTCCACAACCTCATTTCGCGTGTAGACAATGTCTCTGAGTACGGCGAACAGCAACTCGCGAATTCCGCGGATCATTTTGCCATCGACAAATGCTTCGCCCGGAGCCGCCTGTAACGACAGCTTCAGGCCGCGATCTTGTTGGATAAATCCGAGCTCGAAGCCTCTGTAGCGCTCGAGCATGGTGCGCGCGTCATCGAGCTGACTTCCGGAATTCAGGACCGCGAGCATGCAGCGACGCAACAAGGTATACAGGCCGCCTTCACCACTTGAACGAAGCTGATCGACCTCGAGTTGCGACAATACCTCGAGGCTGCCTTCAGGCCGCACCTCGGCGTCAACGGTTTCGGAAATGCTCAAGTTTTGCTCGGTCAGGGCCGAATTTCGATAGGCGTGTCGTTATCGGTCATCAGCCAGATATCGATCATGTCGGAATTGGATACGGCGATACAGCCGTTCGTCCAATCCTGGGTCCGATAATACGCTTCCGACCTCGTCGGCTCGTTTGGCTGACCGTGGATCATGATCGCACCACCCGGATCAAGGCCTTTGGATCGAGCCTCGCGAACATCCTGGTAGTTCGGATAGGAAACATGTATTGACAGAAAATACTCACTGTGCGGGTTTCGCGTGTCGAGAAGATAACTCCCTTCAGGCGTTTTGAAGTCGCCTTCGTACTCTTTGTCACCGGTCGGCATAATGCCGAGAGCTATATCAAAGGTGCGAAATGCTTCGCCATCGCTGACAAGGTGTAGCTTTCGATCCGCCTTATCAACAATCACCCTGTCTGCAGCCGGAAATCCGCCCGCCTGAAGGCCCCCCTGACTGAGAAGGAGGAGGAACATGAGTGTGATGCTCGTTTTTCGCATGTGCTGAGATTAGCAAACCTTTTATCGCAGGAAAATGGTATTGGTCACACGTTTTTGCCAACAATCCAGCCAATTGCGAAGCCGATTCCTCCTGCAACGAGCGTGTACGCAGGCAGGAAGCGAAACAATTGCCCTGGCTCCGTAGCATCTGTAAACAGCTCATTGAGGTTCACCGAATATGCGTAGTGCAGGTAGACAGACAGGCCAAGTGCAGGCACTGCGTAGCCCAGCGTCCCAAGCGGCAGCCGCCAGCCCGATCCGGTCCACGTGCCCTCGCCCCGCAGCAAGGTAATCGCAGCGAGTACCAGCAAAACTACCGGTGGGATGAGATTGCGCAGCACATACGGTCCGCCGCCCTGAATGTCATTGATCCAGGCCGCCGCTGCAGCAACCAGCAACACGAGCGGCAGAAGTCGAACCAGCGTCAATCTCAACATTGGGGAATCAGGATCGGTCGACGCTTGCTAGAACAGGGAAATGAACGGTCGTACCCGGCCTGACCGTGTCCAGATCGAGCCCTGGATTGTACTGTCGGAATAACCAGACCGGGACGTCGTAGTCGCGCATCGACAAAACCCAGATCGATTCACCCCTGGAAATAACGTGCTCGGTCACGCCTGTAATGATGTTCTCGCGAAAAAACCCGTCCTGTTGCGTACGGTGGTACGCGACCCTGCGATCTTCGAAGGTCTTCGCGTCTACGGTTCCCAGGTCCAGCTTGATACGTTTGCCAACTTCGACCGGCGTGCGGAACGCCAGTCCGTTGATGTCGCGAAGTCGCTGCGTGCGAATACCCAACCAGTCACCAAAATGGCCGAGAGTTTCCAGTGGATGAACTTCGATGGTGTTGTCACTTGCCACGCTGTAATCGCTCGGGTCAGAAAGCAACGCGGTCTGTATTGTGCCCAGCAGAGTTGCCGCAAGGTCGTCGGTCATCGCAGCGGGTTCCTGCTCCGCGACAATCGCAGGTTCCTCGATGGCGGGCGCGTCAACACTCGCAACGACAACTGCTTCGACCGGTGCCGCCGGCGTCGACGCAGCAACTGTTGGCGCCGGACCGGCTGCAGGCAGCCGCAGTTGCTGTCCGGCGCGAATTCGATTTGAACTGCTCAGGCTGTTCAGGGCGACGAGCGTAGACACGCGCGTGTCATACGTCTCAGCGATTTGCGACAGCGTGTCCCCCCTGGCAATTGTATGGAACAGGTCCGGCAATTGTGACTCCTGCCACTGGTCGCCGGAGACGGCCGCCATTAGATTCGCAATGGGCTCATCGAGCAGGCTCGCAGGTAGTCTTAGCAAAAAGCCCTTGGGCAAGTGCTTGCTGCCTTGCCATACGGTCGCCTGCAATCCGGGATTATGTGTCGCCAGCGTTTTGCTTGTTACCTTGAGTGCGGCTGCCAGATCTTTGGCTGGAATGTAGGCCTGCAACTCGATCACCGCGTAATCGACCGGGCGGTCTGGAACAAGTCCGGGAAAATAGGTCTCGACATTGAGATCGACCTGTTTTGCGGCAAGAAAAGCAACGTAGAAATTTCTCGATGCGAAACCGAATGTTCTGCCGCTGTATTCGCGCATGATCTCTGCGTACGCGTTGTCACCGAATTGCCGCATCGCGCGACGCGCACCAGAGAGACCATGGTTATAGGCTGTGATCGCCATTGGCCAATTACCGGTGATCGAGTAGTTATACGCAAGGAGTTTTCCAGCCGCACGCGATGCGGCGAAAGGATCATTGCGTTCATCAATAACGTGATCGATGCGCATAAACCGTCGCCCGGTACTGCGCGTGAACTGCCAGATACCCGACGCGCCGACATGAGATCGCGCATTCGGGTTGTAGGATGATTCAACATGCGGCAACGCCGCGAGCTCTATCGGCACACCGAGGGCGGTAAATTCGTTTTCGATATAGTCGCGCCAGCGCCCGGCGCGAATCAGCCCCTCACGAAACCTGTCCTTGAGGCCTTGCTGGTAGCGAATGCGTTTGACCGCCGCAGCGAGCGTTGCGTTGCTGACCCCGGCCGGCCACAGAGCGAGCACACGTGCCTCTTCTTTGCCGAGATTGTCCCGCTTGCCGCTGGCCAGGCTCCGCAGTATCGCCTGAAGATCTTCCCGGTGTTTTGCAACACGGCGCTGACGCTCACGTCGGCCCATGTTCGCAGGCAGGTCGATGCGCTCATAGACCACCGCGAGATTGCGGTTGTCATGCAATACACCCTGCGAGGTCGTATAGCGCGTAAAAATATCTACCCAGAAGTCGACATCGCGCTGCAATTCCGCGGGAATCGGAAAGGTATCGGCCGCCTGAATGGTTGGTACGAACAGCAATACCAGGAGGGGCAATATTGGATTTTTTCTTGTCATTGAGATCAATTCAAGTTTCAATCGTAAATTCTTGATTAGTTCACAGAAAAATACACTCATTTAGGCTATTTTGAGCAATGATTCTAACCCGCGCAATTATCCTGGTTTTGCTGGCACTGAGCGCTGGCTCATCACTGGCTGGCGAAGTCGCCGTCGATCCGGACGATAACGGCATCGATGTCATTGAAGATACGACCGAAGATACCGACTCGCGTTCCAGCGAAGTTGCGGCAGCAGTCGAAAACCTGTTTGGCCCACCTATAGCCGAGGTCGTTGCCGACGAGCCCATCGTGCCACTCGCCGAGGCGGTAACGGCAGCCGCCGATGTGGCAACTCCAATTACAGTTTTGAACACTGAGGTAATGCCTGGCACATCGATTCGCCTTTCCTGGTCAGCTACCGAGCTGTTCGAGGGTGTTCCGGTTTCGACACCAGTGCTTGTGGTCAATGGCGCTCTTCCCGGGCCAAGATTATGCCTGACAGCGGCCGTGCATGGCGACGAGCTTAATGGCATCGAGATGGTTCGCCGCGTCATGCATGACCTCGAACCGGATAAGGTCTCCGGTTCTGTTATTGGTATTCCAATTGTCAACGTGCAGGGTTTTCGACGTGGATCACGATACCTCCCTGACCGTCGCGATCTGAATCGTTATTTCCCGGGTAATCCGAACGGCAGCGCTGCCGCGCGCATTGCGCATTCTTTCTTTACCAATGTCGTCGCGCACTGTGACGCATTGGTCGACTTGCACACAGGCTCCTTCGAGCGCGCCAATCTTCCGCAAATTCGTGCTGACTTGCGCAATCCCGACGTGATGACTCTGACTCAGGGTTTTGGCTCGATGGTTATTCTGCACAGCACTCCCGCTGTTGGCACCTTGCGTTATGCGGCAACACGTGCGGGCATTCCAGCCGTGACGCTCGAGGCCGGTGGTCCCTCACAACTCGAACTCAATGAAGTGAAGCTCGGCGTCAAGGGCATTGAAACTCTTGTTAACACGCTCGGCATGATCAAGAAGAGCCGCCTGTGGGGCGAACCGGAACCTGTCTACTACCGTTCGACGTGGGTTCGAGCTGACAATGGTGGAATTCTGCTCGCCGATGTAAGCCTTGGCAGCACGGTGCGCAAAGGTGATTTGCTCGGCACAATTACTGATCCGATGAACAACGCAAGTACAGAATTACGTTCACCCCACTCCGGCCGTATCATCGGCATGGCGCGCAATCAGGTCGTCATGCCGGGCTTTGCCGCATTTCATGTCGGCATTGAAACAGATGAAGCGCCAGTGGAAGAGACTCTGGACACCTCCCTCAGTGAATCGGGTGATGACAGTGTCGACTACGTCGACAGCATGTCTGAGTAGCTTGCTGCATTGAACTGGTCGAAATTGCTGGACTCCGCCCGTCCCTGTTCATAAGCTGCTGCAGCGATGGCTGCAATTCGTAAACCACTTTATCTATACCTCTCGCCAGCAACCTGGCCTACCTGGGTTGGGCTCGGTTTGATACGTGTTATTTGCTGGTTACCACATTCTATTGCGCTGGCTGTCGGTAGGGGCCTGGGGTGGTTCGCGCATCTCGTGGGTAGGGAGCGCCGCGCCGTCGTGCGGCGCAACGTTGAATTGTGTTTCCCCAAGCTCACACCCGACGAACGCGATGCGCTCGTGCGAAAGCACTTCGCCGCTCTGGGCATGTCGACGATCGAAATGGGCCTGGGTCGCTGGGCGTCTGACGAGCACCTGACAGCTATTACGACGATAGGAGGCGTCGATCATGTGCTTCAAGCCGTCAATAGTGGCCAGGGTGTGATTCTGCTAAGCGCACATTTCACGACACTCGAACTCAG
>Ga0209271_10000189_pt1 | contig 21309 bp, 13 predicted proteins | sample tdAd002_FD_187123 | JGI IMG/M metagenome (GOLD analysis project Ga0209271, IMG submission 187123) | Marine sediment microbial communities from the Atlantic coast under amendment with organic carbon and nitrate - tdAd00.2 (SPAdes)... | ecosystem: Environmental > Aquatic > Marine > Coastal >... | reverse complement strand
CCCGCGACCTTCTCGACCCAGGGCTTGTCGGCGAAGTAGAGCGAGAGATCGTGGATCTGCTGGAGGGTATCCCGGGAAAGGACGTCGTCCGCCTCGACCAGGATGAGAACAGCCTCCCGCTTCTTGCCAAACCACTCCTGGAAGCGCTGCTGGATCAGCGCATACTCTTCGCCCTCAAACGAAGAAAGGAGGCTTTCCGGGGCCGGATCGGCGGTCAGCTTGGGGATCTGGGTCGCGAACGCGAGGGTGACCAGAACCGAAACCCAAACCACGAGCTTGCGGCGCTCCGTCACGAGTTTTGCAAGCCAATTCAGCGTTTGTTGGCGTCGGGACACGAGCCTGTATGCCTGCTGGGAGCGCGGCTCGCAAGGTTCTTGTCACCGGCTTGACAGCCCCACCGGGCAGGGCTACCACCCGCGTCCCTACGGGGAGGATATCAGAGTGGCCAACCACGATTCAGCAAAAAAGCGAGTCCGTCAGACGGTCAAGCGAACCGCCCGCAACCGACAAATCCGCACCTACGTCCGTACGTGTGTGAAGCGTGTGCGCGCCGCCGTCGAGTCAGGTGATCACGACGCCGCGAAAAAGGCGCTCATCGAGGCTGTGAGCCGTATCGATGGCGCGGTCTCGAAGGGCATCTTCCATCGCAAGACCGGCTCGCGTTACATCTCCAGGCTGACCCGCCAGGTCCACGGCGCTCAGGGCTGAGCCCGCAAGTCCGCAGCAGGGCTCGTTCGCGTCAGCGGTGATCCGCGCAGAGCGCAAGGACCGCGTCCTGGAGAATGACATCGGGCGGGCGCTTGCTGCCTTTGAGCGCACGATCGGTTTCTGCGATCAGCGCGAACGCCTCACCGAGGCTTTCTGCCGTGAATTGCCGTGCCGATTCGGTGAGGTCGCCGGCTTTGAAGGGTGGGGCGCCCGCGCGTTTGGCAGCGTCCTGGGGGCGTAGTCCCTCGGACAGTGCCTCGCGCATGCGGGCGACGATCCGTAGCTGTCGCGCCACCATCGCGAGCAGGCGGAGTGGCGGCTCGCGATCGTCGAGGAGTGACTGCGCCGCCGCGATGCCTTTGCGCCGGTCCTTGAGCCCGATGGCATCGACCAGGCTCCAAATCGACTCCACGCGGATGCGCGTCACACACATCATCACGGCGTCTGCGTCGATGCGCTGCCCTGCGCCGACGAACAGTGACAACCGCTCCATCGCGTCGTCGATCGCGGCGAGGTCGTCGCCCACGGCATCGAGTAGGGCTTCGATCGCTTGCGGGGCGATGCGGTGCTCTCGGGCCGTCGCCTCCGCCTGAATGAACTCGCGCAACTCGCGCCCGCGCAGCGGCTTGGCGTCGATGAGATAGCCCTTCTTTTTTGCTGCTTTAGCGAGCTTGGCCCGCCCGTCGAGCTTCGTTGCCGTGAGCACGAAACACGTGGATTCGCTTGGATCCTCGAGGTAGTCCGCGAGATTCGTCTGTTCGGTGGGTGTCATTGCATCGACGTGACGCAACAACACGAGGCGCATGTCCGCCATCATGGGGAGCGTCCGGGCGGCCGAGATCACGCGCGTGGCGTCGAGACCCTTGCCGTCGAAAACCTCGATGTTGAAGCCAGGGGCACCCGTCGAGTCGACGGCCTTGCGTACCGCGTCGACCGCGCGCTCGATGAGCAGGCGCTCCGTTCCGACCAGAACGTACACTGGATCGAGCGAGCCTTTCGAGGCCCTCGTGGTGACGTCATTGAGGCTTGGCACTACTCAGCGGGCTTCGTCATCCGAGAAGGTGACTTCGCCGCTGTGTTGTACCCTGTCTCCGAGAATTTGGAAGCGGTAACGACCGACCTCTTGCCGGCGTACGGTCACCACCATCTCCAGCCGCCGGTTGGGCTCGAACTGGGGACGGTTGAGCCGAAGCTTGTGCACGATCGTGCGCTGATTTCGGTCGTTCACGAAGACCGTCATCGTGGGTGCGATGAACTTCCGCTCGGCCGTCTGAATGTCATAGAACAGGACCTCGAACTCGGAGTCCCCCACGGGTGCGTTGAAGTTGGCCACGAGGGTTGCTCTCCATTGGCGATCCTCGACCGGCGCATCGGTCGTTTCGCGCAGCCGGGTGGCCTTGTTGGACTGGGCGAAGCGAATCACGCCCGATTCCGAGAGGGAGCTCGGCACACCTTTTTGCGTGAGGAAAATCCTCGCCTTGAGGCCTTGGGCAGCGTCGGCATCCTGCCACGGGGTGGCCGAGGCAACGACGGCTGCCAGAACGGTCGTGATGAGTGCGAGACGTGGATTCACAGCTTGCTCCTGGGTTGCGGTCCAGAATTAAACTAGCAACTAGAACTTTACAGTGACAGGGTGATAAGGTAGCCAAATGTAGGATTTCACCCTCGCCCCGCCCTAGGGTCGGCCGAAAAGTTGTGCCCCTGGGCGGTGGCCGCTAACTCCGACCCAGGAACGGAGCTCGATGACGACGGTCAGTGGGGGTGTCAAAGGACTGGTCGCGCGCGCGCAGCGCGAGGCGCAGAGGCGCGCGCAGAGCCCCTCTACGGCCTATCTGCTTCTGGTCATGCTGCAGACCGGGGGGCCGATGGGGAGACTCCTGTCCGAGCTCGGGGTGAAGGAGAGCGATCTGCTGAGCGCGATTCGTGTCGTCGACACGGAACCAACCAGTGCGCTCGAACGTGCCGTGGAGCGTGCATACCGGCTCGCCAAGTCGACCGGGGCGGCGCAGGTTCTGCCGGCGCACCTTCTTCTCGCGATCGCACGCGACAGTCGAAGCGCCGGACATCGTAGCCTCGAAGTGGTCGGAGCCGGTTCGAGGCGTGTGCAGGAAGCGGTGCAGACCGCTCTTCAACCGGAGGATGCGCACACCGCGCCAACTTCCACGTACATCAGGCCGGCCGCGTCGCTCCCCGCTCAACCGGAGCCGAAGAACTTCCGCCCATCCGCGCGGAGGACAGCAGAGCCCGCGCCGCTGATCGAACTTCGCGTCGAGAAGCCCGAACAGGAGCCCTTGATCGAGCTGCCCGTCGAAGCACCGGTCGAAGCGTTGGAAGATGAGCTCATCGTTCCCTCGTCGTCCCCGTTCGCTCTCGATGCGGGCAAGTACCCAACCTTGGCCAAGCTCGGCCGGAACCTGACTGAGATGGCTTCCCTGGGGCGCATCGACGAGGTCATCGGTCGAGACGACGAGATCGAACGGCTACTCGACGTTTTGGCTCGCCGGCGCTCGAACAATCCGATTCTCGTGGGGCCACCTGGGGTGGGCAAGACCGCGATCGCCGAAGGTCTCGCGCGCAGGTTGGCGCAAGGCGGCGAAGGCGTACGTGGCCTCGAAGGCACGATCCTCGTCGAGCTTTCCGCTGGTGGGCTGGTTTCCGGTACTGGGGTGCGTGGCGCGCTTTCCGAGCGGATGCGCCGGCTCCAGTTCGAGGTGAAACGGGCCAACGGCAAGATTGTCCTCTTCATCGATGAGGTGCACACCCTCTTCATCGGAGGGGAGTCGCCGGACGATCTCGCGCATGAGCTCAAGGCGTCGCTGGCCCGGGGAGAGCTCCCTTGCATCGGCGCGACCACCGACGCCGAGTACCGCAAGTACGTCGAACGAGATGCCGCTCTGGCGCGGCGTTTCACGCCGATTCATGTCGCAGAGCCGGCTGCCGAAGACGCGATTGAGATTCTGCGTGGTATCGCGCCGCGCTACGAGGTCCACCACGGCATCGCGTACGAGCCGACGGCCGTGGAGTCCGCGGTCGAGCTCTCCGTGCGTTTCATGCCCGAGCAGACACTTCCCGATAAAGCGATCGGTCTTCTCGATCTGGCGGGTGCGCGTACGCGTCGGCGGGGTGGAGCGGTCGTCGATCGCGAAGCGGTCGCACAGGTCGTCGCGGAAAAGGTGCGGGTCCCCGTCGAGCGGCTTCTCGTGACGGACTCACAGAAGCTCCTCGAGCTCGAGCAGCACCTCGGCGAGCACGTGGTCGGGCACGCCGAGGTCATGAGTCGTGTCTCTGACGCGCTCCGCAAAGGCGCAGCAGGGTTCCACGGACACCGTCCGCTGGCGACGTTCTTGTTCCTCGGCCCGACCGGGGTCGGCAAGACCGAAACCGCCAGGGCCTTGAACGAGGTCTTCTTCATGGGGTGCCCGATGACTCGCATCGACATGAGCGAGCTCAGCGAGTCGCATGCCGTGGCCAAGCTGGTCGGCGCTCCTCCGGGATACATCGGCCACGACACCGGCGGACTGCTCACCGAATCGATTCGTCATCGACCCTACCAACTCGTCCTGCTCGACGAGATCGAAAAAGCCCACATGGACGTGCTTCAGTCGCTCTTGCCGCTTCTCGAAGACGGCCGCCTGACGGACGGGAAGGGCCGGACCGTCGATTGCACGCATACGATCGTGGTCATGACCTCGAACCTCGGCGCGCAGCAGTCCGGTCGCACTCAGAGCTCCATAGGTTTCCAGGGCGGGTCGGCCGGATCGGATCCTGGATTCTCCGCCGCCTTGGCTGCAGCGCGGCGCGCTCTGCCGCCCGAGCTATGGAACCGGATCGACGAACCACTGTTCTTCGGCCCCCTCAGCCGCGACGAGGTCAGCGAGATCGCGCGTCGCATGGTCGCGGGTGTGGTCCGGCAACTCCGCGAGCGACAGGGTGTGGAGCTCAGCGTCGATGCCACGGCGATCGATTCGCTGGTTGCGCTCGGGGGGTACGATGCCGAGCTCGGTGCGCGGCCGATGCGTCGCGCGATCGGGCGTATGCTCGAGGCGCCGTTGGCAGCCGCGATCCTCGGCAGTGACTTCGAGCGAGGGGATCGTATCCTTGCGGTGGGTGACTCCGAAGGCATTTGCTTCAAGCCGCTCGAAGGCTCGGTCGAAGCGGCGGAGTGACGCCGCCCTCAGGCCTTTGTCGTGCGAAGGATCTTCGATGCCTGGGCTCGGGACAGACCCGAGGCCTGCGCGCACTTCACGATGATCGGAACGACCGCGTCGTAGGCGGAAAGCGCATCGCGACTGACTCGATGGAGTGCCTTTCGGTGGTCCACGACGGCTTCTGTCTCGCCTCGCGCGATAGGCCCGGTGAGGGCGCCGGGGACTCCGAGACTCTCGACATTCTCGCCTACGCTCTGCAGCAGGGCGCCGATTGCGCGCTCGGCGGCGCGCTTGTCGAACCCGAGGCCTTCGAGCACGCCGACTGACACGAACGCCAAGGCGGCAGCGCCGTTCGCGGCTAGGGCGGCCGCGGCGTGGTATCGCGCGTCGCCGGTCTGGGCGACGACGACGCGCGCGCCGCATGCTCGGGCGATGCGGCGTCCCGTGGCGATTGCGCGCCGGGACCCACTCAAGGTGAAGGTCGTGCCCTGAAGGCTCGGGCCGCTGCGGGTGCTCGGAAATGAAACGAGGGGGTGCATGATCCCCACGGCGGCGCCCTGGCTATCACACGCTCCAAGCTCGTCCACTCCTCTGGCCCCCGCGCAATGGAGCACGGTCGCACCGGATCGCAGGTCCGGTGCGAGCCTCTCGGCGACCAGTTCGATCGCGTCGTCCGGGACCGCGAGCACCACCGCCTCTGCGCGCTGCACGCTCGGACGCTTCCACCTGCGGCCTACCGCCACCACGCTGTGTTGCCCGCTCGCCTCCAGCGCTCGCCGCAGCGCCTTGCCGACACGGCCTCGTCCAATGAGGAGGATGTTCATCCTTCGCCCTGGTAGAGCCCGTGCGATCGGATGTGTTCGATGACCGCCGTCGGCACGAGACCGGTGATGTCACCGGCGTTGGCGAGTCCGGAGCGGATGTCGGTCGAGTTGATGTTAGGTATCGAGATCGGGCAACCCTCAGGAACCGGGGAGCCTTGGCGACCGATTACCAGCGGTGGTGCGATCTTCACGACCTCGTCCCACTGATGCCAACGATCGGTCGTCGGCAGGACGTCGGCGCCGATGAGCAGGCGAAAAACAGTGTCTGGATGCTCGCTCTCGAGTGTGTCGAGCGTATGGAGAGTCCTGCTGATGCCGCCGAGACGCCGCTCGATGTCGGAGACTTCGACTTCCCGGAAGACGGCGAACGCCAGCTCGCACATCCGCATGCGTTGGTCGAACGTGGCGCCGTGCTCCTTGTCGAATGGATGCTTCCAGGTCGGGATGATCCATACGGCGTCGACGTCGGCCGCAGAGAGAGTCCAGGCGACGGACAGGACGTGCCCGAGATGCGGCGGATCGAAGCTGCCCCCATAAATCGCAACCCGGCGCGTCGTCACGGCGCCACCATGACCTTGGCGCCACGGCCCTGGATCGGCTCGCTCCACGAGACCTCGCCGGTGAGGTCGATCGCTTTCAACACGACGCCACCAGCTTCGGAGCGGTCATCGAGGAGGCCGACGTGCCCTAGGTCGAGAGGACCGGGGCTGAAGAAGCACCGGTGCCCAAAGCGCTTGAACATCAGCGCTTTTGCATCCCCGTAGACGACGACGTTGGAGTTGATCACGTCCTCCTCACCGATCGTCGACTTGTTTCGAACGATGAGGACGATGCGGTCGTCGAGCATTTCCATCGCGCGTCTTGGCGATGGCGGCGCCACCCGCAACTTGCCGAGGTAGCGTGCCCCTCGGAGCTTGCGCAGGACGTCCTCGATGTCGTCCACGGAGCCTATGGCCGCCACTTCGGCGACTCGCTGCTCGATTGTTTGGCCGCTGTCCTCGGACTCGTGCGCAGCGACGAACTCGCGAAGGGCATCGTCTTCCCCGAGGTAGATGACCGTGTCGACCTCGAAGTCGCAGATGAGAAGCTTGGCGGCCTGCTCGAGAGTGGCCGCGTCCGTTTCGGCAGGACCGATGATACCCAATCGCATCGTTCTATGGATCTACACCAGCTTGGGTTCGAGCTTCAAAATGTGCGTCGCTGATCGCAAAGCGAATCGCTGCCCATGCTTCCGGGGTCTCCCGGATTGCGCTCAGCCGGCTGGCGTCGTTCGGGGGCACGGCGTGGGCGGAGATCTTGAGCAGCGCGTTGACGGCAGAGGGGACATCCCCGGTTAGGGTAAGGGCTATGCGGTCCCCGAGCTCGGAGATGGCAAAGGGAACGGCTCGCGTCGAGAATGCAGAATTGCCCCGCAATTCCAGGACGAGGCTCTCCACCTCATCGCGCCACCGGCGCGGCACGCCCTTGACTAGCTTCTTGCGGAGCTCCTGCATCTGCCGGGGCGTGGGCTGCTGCGCATGGCCGGCATCGTGACCTTGAAGCAGGGCGAGCAGCGCGACGTCGAGGTCCTCCGGCCGTGCACGCAGCGCCGGCGCAAGATGGTTGCTCGCTACCTTCAGCGCGCGGGCGAACAGGAACACCCGTTCCCTTGGGGTGGTCAACTCGTGCAGGTTACCCCCGATGACGATGGTAGGCGGGTCGCCATCGATCGGCATGCATGCTGCGGGGGCGACGTAGGTCACCTTCAAGCGGGGCTCGCTGATCCCGAGGGCTTCAGCAACCGCGCCTGCCTCCTCCACGAGGCCCCGGTGCGGGCCTGAGGGTCGGCGCAGACGCCATGCGCCGGCGTCGAACGGCAACACCTTGTCAAAGGAATGCTCGCACAAGGAGAAGAGGCGCCGAACCGTCTGCGGCAAGCCGCGTGGGGCAACGATGCTGTCGACGACGCTCGACAAGGGCATCTTGGGTTCGCCGAGGGCCTCATCCCGGGTGGCGACGTCGCCTTCGAATAGCGATGCCGGATGACCAATGGCGATCGCCGCGCTGGCTGCACAAGAAGCGGGGCCAGGCCCATGTCGCCGCTCGAGCACGCGCACCAAAGTCGTCCACAGGCCTTCGCTTTCCGGGTTCGCATCGATGGCTATCCGCAGGTCGCTGACGGCGCGGTTCAAATGCATCGCTTCGGCGGGGGTGGCGCCCTGGCGTTGGTAGTAGTCGGCGACCGCGAGGATTACGTCGGGCTCGGTCGGCTGCTCGGCGCGCAAATTCTCGAGCATGAGCTCGGCCTGCCGGGCTTGGCCCGCGGCTTCGACGGCGCTAGCCAGCCGAATGCGATAGTCGCGCTCCTGCGCTTCGCCGTCCGCTCGCCGAGCGAGCTCTTCGAGGAGTCGCGCGGCTTCGACGGCCTTGCCCTGGCGGCTCAGAACGGATGCCAGAAGGTCCGCCGTCTCGATGTGCGTGGGCGCAAGCTTAGCCACACGTCGCAGCGAGGCTTCGGCCCGTGGGAGGTCTTGCAGGTGCACGTCGTAGGTCTCCGCGAGCTGGGAGAATGCCCAAATCTGCTCGTCCGTGCTGCGATTCAAACGCGCGATGCGAATCAAGGCTTCTGCCGCGCCCTGCCAGTTTTCCGCGGCGCGGTGCGTGTCCACGAGCTCCTGGAGCGCAGCGAAGTGATGAGGATCGAGCTCCAGACATTCCAGCAACGCGTCGATGACACCTTCCATGTCGCCGCGCTCACGGCGCTGGCGAGCCTTTTCGAGCAGGAGCCCCACGAGGGTTGGAGTGTCGGCGCCTGCGTCGATGCGCGCATCGGTGAGGGCAGCGAGCGAATCGAGCTGACCCTGGCTTTGGTAGAGTGCGGCGAGGCGGCGGAACACATCGAGGTAGCGGAGGTCGCAGTTCGCCGCAGCGACCCAGGCCTCGATCGCGCGGCCCTGGTCACCGAGCTCCTCTTCGAAGATACACGCAGCCTCCCGCCACAGCGAGGCGGCACGATGGCTGTCCTTGGCCAGCGCAGCAGCGTCCTGATAAGTGTTTGCGGCGTCCTCCCAGCGCTTCGCGGCGTGAAGCAGCCGAGCTTCGCCCTCGCGTGCGAGAGGATGACTGTGGGCGGAGTCCAAGACTTCGAGCGCTTGCTCCGGATCCTCCAATTGCTGGAGTACGCGAGCGGCGTCGAGTGCGAGCGCGCCGCGTTCGAGGTCTTGGTCGACGGAGGTTGCGAGCGCCGTGATGGCCTGGAGACTGAGGAGAGATTCGCCTTTGGCGTACGCCGCGCCGAGTACTTGCCTCGCCAAGCTGGGGTCGGCTTCGAGCGCATCGTCGATACCGCGCAGAAGTCGGTCGATGTCGGTCTGCAGGATGTCCGTATCGGTCTTGAGCAGCTCGAGAATCAGCCGGTGCCTCGCGAGGCGGTCCGCAGAGTCGGGCGGGAGTGCCGCCAACAGCCGGCGGGCGCTCGAACGGATGCGCTCGGGGTCGTCCTCTCGCAGCGCATCCCATTCGAGAGCACGGGCCGTTGGGATGTGCTCGGGGCGCAGCTCGGCGATCGACTGCAGCGACAAGCGCGCACTCTGCATGTCGCGTCGAGCGAGGCGGTCGACTTCGGTCATTGCGGCAAAAGCGCCGAGCTGCTCTTCGTCGTCGGTGGCTTCGCGGGCGCGGTGCATTGCCGAGTCGGCCAAGCGTGCGAACTCGGAAGCTTGTAGCTCCGCGTCCTTTCGCTGCACTCGAATCGCTTCGTCGTGCGGGTGCGCTTCAGACGCCTCTCGGAGCACCTTTGCGGCTCGTCTCGGAAGACCCGCCGCACGATACGAAGCGGCGGCGCGTTCGAGGTACGAAAGCGAGTCGAGCCGGCGCGCGGCGACCATCATGAGGTCGCCAGCAGCCTCGGTGGCGCCGCTGGCTGCCTCGAAAAGATGCTCGATGAGGAGAGGATCGGGCTCGTTCGGATTCAACGCGGCCTCGGCACGTGCCAAGCGTTCGCCTCGCTCGCCGACGGACGGTGTCCACATGGACGCGCGCAGTGTGCAGGAAAGCGACCCCGCCGGATCGAGGGTAGCCTGGGTTGCGGCGCTAGCTGCCCGCGCTTCGGGCGAGCCGGGGCTGTCTTCGAGCGCCCAGAGCGCGGGCCAGTAGCCTGCCTCCTGAGCCAAAGCGTCCTCGCACGCGCTCATCGCCGCTTCCGTGCCTGGCGGCGCCAGCCGTGCGGCCATCGTGAAGGCAAACGCGCTGCGGGCGCCAGTCGTCGCTCGGCCTTCTTCCGCCCATCGCCGCGCGCAACGCCCGATGTCATCGTCGGCAAAAAGGAGCGCTCTGCCGATCATCGGATTGCCCGGAACGCGTTCGTCCGCGCGCAGCAAGGCTGCCGGGCGGTCGGTCACACCGGCGTCGCCGGCGATCGCGGCGACGGCAAGGGCTGCCCCTGCGGCGAGCTCGTACGGCGCTTCCTCGAGCTCGCGTTCGAGCGCTGCGACGAAAGCCGCACCATCACCACGGCGCGCGGCATCGTCTGCGTGGACCATGTTCGACGATGCGCTTGCCGCCTCGTCGGACATCGTTTCGAGCAACTGCCGGACCTCGCTTCCTTCTTCGGTGTCTGCGGCGACCAGGCGTCCCCAGGCGCGGAGGTAGGCGCCCAAGCTCGGGTCGTGCTGCGCCTCACGGGAAGCACGCTCGTACGCCTCGAGCTCGCCTCGTTCTGCGTGGAGGCGTGCGCGCCGCGCGGCGCTCACGGCTCTCGCTTCTGGCGATTGATCCGAAGGTCTCGCGAGCGCGTCGATCGCTCCCTGCGTGTCACCGGACAGCGCCGCAGCTTCGGCGAGAGTCCAACACGATGCCGTGTCTTCAGCTTGGTCGAGGAGCGTGCGCCTGAGCGCGGCCGCGACCGGCCTGGAGGCGTGTTCCGACGCCGCGCCTAGCGCATCGGCGGCGTGTTCATCCTCGCCAAGGCCGCGCATCGCACGAATCATACCGAGGTGGGCCGCGAGCAGCCCGGGTTGCAGATCGAGAACGCGGCCAAACACGGCCCTGGCAGCTTCGAAAGCGCCCGCGCTCTCCATGAGCTCTGCGGCGTGCAGGAGCATGACCGCTTGCGCGTCGGTCTGAGGCCATCGCTCCGCGGCGTCCGTGAGAGCGTTCGCCGCGCCCGTCCGGTCGCCACGCGCCAGGCGCGCCGCTGCTGTCAAAACTCGCGCTACGAAGTCGTCTCCTTGGAGCTCTGCCGCGTGCTCGGCTGCTTGTTCGGCCGCCGCCGGGTCACCGAGCCTCGAGAGCTGAACGCGTGCGAGCAGCTTGAGCGCTGATGCGCGCTCGGCCACGCTGAGACCGAGCCCGGCCTCCTTCTCCAATGCCTCCGCTGCGGCCGTCCAGTCTTCGCGCCCCATGGCGTGCCGCCGCAGGGCCCGGAGCACCACGACGTCCCGGGCGTCGGCCTCCAGGGCCCGTTCGTAGTTGCGCCAGGCGGCCTCGTCGTGTCCCAGTTGCTCGTGGAGCTCGGCGGCCGACGTGAGCAGTCGTGCGCGCGCCGAACCGACGGCGCGGTCGGCCAGGCCCTCGAGCAGCTCGATGCGTCGACTCTTCGTGGCCGGCGTGTCACCGACGAGCGGTAGAGCCTCGTGGCGCGACGTATGCTGGAAGACCGTGCGTTGCGCGGCCTGCGCTCCGGAGTCAGACGGGTCCGGCGGGCGGCTGACGCGCTTCGCCTGCGGGCCCGTTCGCGTTTCGACGAAGGCGTCGAGAAGCGTGGAGATCGCATCCTCGTCGAAATCGAACGAAGGAGCATCCGACTCGCGGTTCGCCGGAGACAGATCGTCTTCAGCCATCGTTCCTCCACAGCGCGGATTCGGCGTCGAGCCAGAATCGAAGAAGGTCGACGCCGCGTCTAGAGGCCCTCAGAGCGTCCAGGTTGGCCGCGCCGTTCAACAAGGTCGTGATCCCAGCCACGATGTCGCCCGACGCCAGAAGCCCCGCTCGGTCGGCGCTGCGCTGGAGGCTTCGCGCAAAGGCGAGCAACGACGAAGGCCCGAGCTTCGTGTCGCCCACCGTCTCGTGCACCGCCTTGCGAACCGCTCTCCGCAGCTTGACGTCAACGGCGGGCAGAGCGGGCTCGGGTAGGGCGGGGTCGTTTGGACCGAGCTCACAGCGAGCGGCACGAAGGATCGCCGCAAGCGTGCCCGCCACCTTCTGAGGCGAGTCTTCGAGGAGGGCCGCGGCGCCATGCGGAGCCGCCCAGGCGAGACGCCCGGCGACGAATCGCCCAGCGCCATCGAGACCAGTTTGTGCCTTCCGAGAGAGCACCCAGTCGATTTCGCCGTCGCGGCCTGTCCGGGCGATCACCGCCACCGGCTCATCCGAGAGCCCAACCGACCCTACGTGGGCACCAAAGCGCTGTGAGAGTCGCTCGAGCTCACCATAGATGGGGTCGCTCGGTGCGGCCTTCTTCGCGCGAACACGATCCTTCGACAAGGCCGGGCCCGCTCGAAGCACGACCTGCTGGAGGACCGGGTGGGCATCCGGATCCCACACGGCGGCGACCGAGACGTTGCCGAGGTCGGCGCCGGCGCCCTCGTCCGCCGCCGAAGCAAGCCCTAGCGCGCTTTGGACCGCTCGCGCCGCACCCGCCCGCTTCGTATCTCCTCTCCACGTTGCAGCCTTGCGCAAGCCTTCGAGGAGTGGCCCATCGAGGTCGCCTTTGTCGATGCGCTCCCAAATCGCGCGCTCGTACCTTGCAAGTGCGGGGCCCTTGTCCGCTTCGTCCAGAAGCGGAACCAGCTTGGAGATGGCGACCGCGTGTGTCGGTTCCGCCTCGAGCGCGCGGCTGTAGGCGTCGACCGCAGCTCCTCGGTTGTCGAATCCCGACTCGAGCATGCCGATGCGCGTCCAAATCTGAGCGTCTGCGAGGCCGAGCGCCTCGACCGCGCGCAGCTCTTCGAGCGCCGCGTCCTTTTGGCCAAGGTGCGTCTCGAGAAAGTCTGCGGCGCCGAGGTGGGCGACTCGGCGTTGCTCCTCGGGAATGCTCGCTCTGGATAAACGCTGTAGACAGCCGACCGCCTCCGCCCATTGCTCGAGCGACACGTGAACCTCGGCTGCGAGCGCCAACGCGCCCGCGTGCTCCGGTTCTGCGGTGAACAGCTCATCGAGCACCTCGAGTGCGCCGGGCCGATCGCTGAACCCGCGAAGAAGGCGGGCGCGTTCGTAGAGTAGATCCAGTCGATCCTTGGGTCCGTCCAGAGCAAGCCGGTCGGACACGAGCTGTTCCAGAGCTTCGGCGTCTTCTTGCTCCGCGAGCAGGTCGTGCAGGCGGCGGAAGGCGATGTCGCGCGAGGGATCCTCTTCGAGCGCGCGTCGGAAGAGGTCTTCCGCCTGCTGGTACTGCTCGAGGCAGTCTAGCCGTACGACGCCGGCCTCCTCCAACAGATCGGCCTTCAGTGAGCCTTCGACGAATGGTGCGAGCCGCTCGCAAGCTTGCGCGACGAATGGCCACTGTCGGGCCTGGCGTGCGGCGGCTCGCAGTGTCTCCCAGAGGGCGAGGTCGTCGGGCCGGTCATCGACCGCCTCACTGAGCAGCGCGACCGCTTCGGCGCCCCGGTCGGCATCGACGAGCGCGCGGCAATACGCGGCGTCCAGCGCTCCCCGTCCGACCCCTTCACTGTGGTGCAGCTTTCCCTCTAGCGCGTTGGCGCGGAATTCGGCGTCGTCGCCGGGCGCCAGCGCTTCGTCGATGGCGATCGCGGCGTCGGGGCAGAGCTGCGCCAGGCCTTCGGCCTCTTGGGCAAGCATGAAGAGCTCATCCGTCGCCCCGGCTCCTTGCGCGATGCGCTCGGCGCGCAGGCCCTGAAGGAACGCCGCAGCTCGCAGCCCGTCGGTCGGCGCCAGTGCGGCGAGCTGAAGCCAGGCATCGCTCGCCGAAGCGCCCTCGTCCCCGAACGATGCGCGGAGCGCGCCATAGGCTGCACCGAATCCGTCGGCATGTTCCGAAGGCGAGGCGTCCGCGAGGGCCTCTTCGGCGACCGAGCGTTGGTCGGCGGTCGTGAGCCGGGTGGGCGTCGAAAGCAGAGCGACCGCCGCGCAAAGTGCGGTGGCGGGGTGGTCGAGTGCTCGCTCATAAGCCTTGCCTGCATCCGCGTCGCGAGCTGGGCTCAGTGCGTCGCCCCGAAGCAAGGCGTAGAGCTCCGACACACCGCCGCCGAGATTGGCGTCCGAGAGTTGAGCGTAGGCCCGCAGCCTCACGTGCGTGTCGTCTTGGCGCCGGGCGACGTCGTGCAAGGCGAGTGCCGCACTGGGTGAGCCCGGCGCTTCCAAGAGCGCTTGCTCGTATGCATGCTGGGCGGCGGTCAGATTGCTGCTGCGCTCGGCGGTTGCCCCGGCGAGAAGAAGCGACAGCTCGCCCAGGGCGGTGCCCGATTCACTCCGGGAGCGTTCGCGCGCCAAGGACACCACCTCTTCGGGGCGACCTCCTTCGCGCAAGACACCATCGAGCAATGTCACGATGTAGCGGTCGTCGGGGGCAGCACGCAGTGCTTGTCGAAGGACGCGCTCCGCCGCCTCCCAATCCCGGCTTCGGGCATAGGCCTGCCCCGCAGCGCACAAGTGCCCTAGCTGCGCGTCTCCCGTGCTGAGTCCGGCGATCGATTCGTGGGCCTGCGCCAAGAGGCTGGTGTTGCCTGCCCACGCGGCCTGGGCCCGAGCAAGGTGCGGAGCCCAGGCGTGGCTATTCGCGTCCCCGAGGCCATCGCGCAGGAGCAACTGCGCCTCCGGACTTGCCCCTAGAAGGTTCTGCGTCACGTCGTAGCGAGTGAAGGCGAGCGTCGCCCGTTCGGCGGGCTCGATGTCGCACTGCATCAGCTCCTCGCAACGCTGTAGGATTTGGCTGGGCTGCTTGGTGGTCAGCGCAGCGCCAAGAGCCTCGCGGAGGATCCATGCTTTGGAGGTCGTGGCAGCGTTGCTGGCGTCGCTGTAGACCGACTGCGCTTCAGTGGAAGCGGACGGGTCGGTGGCCGTCAGTTGTGCCGCGTGCCAGGCGAGTCGAGCGAGCGCGTCTCCCTCGGCGGTTTCTCCGCGCTCGCGCAACCGTTCCGCTCGCTCTGCGTGTGCCGCACCGCGGATCAACGCCACGTCCAGCGCGGCCTGGGCATAGTCGGAAGTCGGGTACCGGGCCGCTGCGTCGCGGAGCGTGTCCATCGCACGCTGGACGTCTTCGTTCGACAGCGCGCGTCGCACCTCGTGTGCCATGAATGCCGGGTCTTCGGGCGCGTTGGCGAGAAACCATCCTGAAGCCTCTTCCAAGCCGGCTTGGTCGCCTCGGCGTTCTTCGATGAGCAATGCTTGTAAGCGAGCCGCCCGCTGGTCGGGGGACAGGCGCAGCGCCGAGCCGATGTACCCTGCCGCTGCATCCTCGTCTTCGAGCTGCGTCACGCAGCACGTGGCGGCCTCTTGCCAGAGGAACGCCGCCATCGGGACGCGTTCCTCAGCGGGGACCGAAAGGCTCAAAGGGTCTGAAGCCTCGTCCGCTCCCGCTTCGAGTAGGCGCGCCATCGAAGCCGTCGCGCGAACGAACACCTCCCAGCGTCCGTGCTCTCTTGCCGTCCGGCGCTGCAACGACCGTGCCTGCCAGGCGAGCGCGTCGGATTCGCAGGCGTGTTCGAGCGCGTCGATCGCCTCGTCGGGGTCGCCCGCGTCGATGTCGGCCAATGCCAGGTCGATCCACAGGGCCGCTTGCAGGCTGGTGTCCTCGGCATGCTCGGCCTGGGTACGCAACGCATGGCGCAGGGCGCTCTCGTCGCCTCTTGCTTCGGCGAGCCATTCGAGGATGAGCGCAGGAACGACCGGCTCTGGGGAACGTGCGATCGCCTCTCGAAGAAGTGACGCCCAATCCTCGGAGTGAATCGCCAAGTCGAGGAGCGCCGCGCCGCTGAGGGCGGGGCTCGTCGCGGTGGCTACATGCTCGGATCGCAATCCAGCCAGGTCGTGCCCGTTCTTGGTGCGTTCCGCGATGCGCAACTGGGCGATCAGCGCAGGCTGGAAGCCTGGCGCGGCGGCGTGTGCTTGGCCGTAGTGCTGAAACGCATCCGAAACTCGTTCGAGCTCGTGTTCGTAGAGCGCCCCGATCTGGTAGAGGAGCGCTGCCTGGTTCGTGGGCTCGGTTTCTGCTTCGAGCTCGCGGCGCAGGTTTGCGATCCGCAGTTCGACCAAGTCGAGCTTGCGCGAGGGCCCTGGTGGGCGCGGTGGCGGTTTTCCGATCATCGGCCGCCCCCGGTTATGCGAGTGTCCAACCGCCGTCGATCGTCATGACATCCCCCGTCAGGTAATCGGACTCGTCCGAAGCCAAGAAGACTGCGCCCCCCGAAATGTCCCGTGGCTGCCCAACCCTGCCCGCGGCCGTTCGCGCGACGACGCTCGATCGAATCGCATCGTTGTCGACCAACACCTGTGCGAACTTGGTTTCGATCAGCCCGGGTGCGATCGCGTTGACCCGGATCCCCACTCCGCCGAGCTCCATGGCCAGCGTCTTCGTCATCGAAATCACCGCTGCTTTGGTCATGCCGTAGACGCCCTGCATGGGCGCCGCCATCTTGCCTGCAACGCTCGCGATGTTGACAATCGAGCCCTTGGCCTTTCGCTGCTGCAAATGGCCTGCGACGAGCTGGATCATTCCGAAATAGCCCTTCACGTTGACCTCGAAAGTTTTGTCCCAGGCGCGCTCGTCGATGCTGAGCATCGGACCGAAGTGCGGGTTGGTCGCGGCGTTGTTCACGAGGACGTCGACTTTGCCGTAGGCCTTCAGCGCCTGGTCGAGCATGTCTTGTCGTTGGTCGGCACGGCCCGCGTGGCAGGCGATTGGAACCGCCTCGCCACCCTGGGCCCGGATCTCGTCCGCCACGGCCTGCAAGCCTTCGATCTTTCGCGAGACGAGAACGACTTTGGCTCCCTCTTCGGCCATGTGGGCCGCGATGGCTGCGCCGATCCCGCGGCTTGCCCCTGTGACGATCGCGACCTTGTCCCGTAGGCGCTCACCCATCCTGTCCCCTCCTTCGGTCTGACACGTATAGCGCCCTGCGGGGTGGTTTTGCCAGCGCGATCTGCACTGGGCTTGCGTGCTTCGTGTCCTGAGCGAAACTGGACCGTTCCTCGTTTCGCCGAAGAGGTCGCCCTGACGCTGTTCTACGCCATTGCCGCAGTCATTGTGGGTTTCGTCGCTGTGGTTTGGGGAGCCGATCGTTTCGTGTACGGGGCGGCCGGGCTGGCGAGCAATTTCGGGGTCAGCCGCCTCGTCATCGGGCTGACGATCGTCGCGTTCGGCACGTCGGCGCCCGAGATGCTGGTTTCCGGTATGGCCGCGGCGGCCGGTAGCCGGGAGATGGGCATCGGGAACGCGGTCGGCTCGAACATCACCAATGTGACGCTGGTCCTTGGCGCCGCCGCTCTGGTTCATCCGCTAACCGTTCACTCCAGGCTGCTCATCCGCGAGATTCCGGTTTTGTTTCTGAGCATGGCAGTTGGCTGGGCGTTCCTCTGGGATGGAGAGCTGAGCCGGGTCGAGGGCATCATCTTGCTCTGCGGGATGTTCGTTCTGATCGCTTGGATGAGCATGCAGGGCCGCAAGCAGCAATCAGAACACACGGAGACCCCCAGCGGCGGCTTCGAGGACGACGAGATTCCCGACTCCCTGCCCACTGGCAAGGCCGTGGCCACATTCTTGGTGGGATTGGTCGTTCTCCTGATTGGCTCTCGGGTGCTGGTCTGGGGCGCGGTGGGGATTGCGCGCGGCCTCGGGGTCAGCGAGCTCATCGTGGGTCTCACCCTGGTGGCCCTCGGAACGAGCCTTCCCGAGCTGGCTGCTTCGGTCGCGGCCGCGCGGCACGGAGAGCCGGACATCGCGGTTGGCAATGTCGTCGGGTCCAACATGTTCAACTTGCTCGGCGTGCTCGCGCTGCCCGGCATCATCGCGCCCGGATCGGTGGATCGCTCCGTCGTCGTGCGCGACTTCCCCATCATGGTGGGCGTGACCTTGCTGCTCGTGTTGATGGCGCTGAACGAGCGCAATCACATCGGACGTAAGCGAGGGGTCACGCTCATCGTCGTCTTCATCATCTACTTCGTGGCCCTGTTCTGGAACCCGGCGCTGCCCGGATCGCCTTCTTAGGCGTCCCGCGTCCAGATGAGAATCATGTTGTTAGCTGGCATGCCAACCCGTTCCGCGAGAGCAAAGCCTGTTCGCTCACCGAGCTCACGCAGCTCATCGATATCACGAACGCCCCAGCGCGCGTTGCGAGAGCGAAGGCTTTGGTCGAATGCCGCGTTGCTCGGCGCCGTGTGCTCGCCGCTGAGCCGATACGGGCCGTAGGTGACCAGGGGGGACCCGCCCACGAGCAGCTTGCTCGCTCCTCGAAACAGAGCTTCGGTCGTTTCCCACGGCGAGATGTGGATCATGTTGATGCACAGCAAGGCGTCGGCTGTGGCGACGGGCCATTGAGGGGACCGCACGTCGAGCTCGAGGGGAGGCAGGAGATTGTCGCGACCCGTTTCGTCGACCCATGCGCGGATGCTTTGCAGGGCGTCCGGTGACGCATCGGTCGGCTGCCATCGGAGCGCGGGGAGGTGCTCCGAAAAGAAGTTCGCGTGTTGTCCAGTTCCGCTCGCCACTTCGAGTACGAGGCCTGCCGACGGGAGCACCCGACGAAGCACGTCGAGGATCGGTTGGCGATTGCGCTCGGCCGCAGGTGCGAAACCCTTTGCCATCGAGATTGCATAGCTCATAACTTCCCGTCATCGAAGCGAAGCGCCGGGATTGGAGGGGAAGGGCGAGCTGGGGGCTCATCGTCGCCGTGTGCTTTGCAGCTCCGTGGCTGACACGTGCCTTACTCCTGAGCGAGAAGGGCCTTTCTCTCGGAGCGACCGACCTGCGTGGGTTTACCAGCGACGCTTCGGTCGCTTTGATGGTCGTGGGGGTCGCGGGATTCTTTTTCACAAAGGGCCGCCGGTGGGGCCGCGCGATCGGACTCGTGGCCGTCGTGTCGCTCGTGTGGGTGAGCTTTGCCATGTACGAGTTCATCTCGGTCTTCGATTCGCTCTACGCGCTGAGTCATGCGGCCTTCCTGGGCGATTCAACGTTCGTGGGCGGCTCGGTTCGGCACGCAGGGCATCCGGTCCTGCTTGCCCTGGTCACCGCCCTGGCGATCGCGGCCGGGGTGTGGGCCCGGGCTCCAGGCAAGCTCTGGTGGCGAGGCTGGGGGCTAGCGTTGGCCGCTTGCGCGCTCGCGCAGCTGCTCATTCCCATGTCCCCTGAGCACGATGAGTGGCGGCAACGGCACGCGATTCACGCCAACCTCTCGATCCTTCCCGCTGCGCTGGGGCCGGGGCCGGTCTCGTTCCGCGCCGACTTGCGGGACGTTTTCCGGGGTGACCTTCGTGGCCAGCGATGGGCCGGGCCGCTCACCGGACGACCCAACGTTCTTCTCATCATGATCGAAGCAGCCTCGGGCGCGCACCTCCCTTCGGTGGCCACTGCGCAGGGCGTCCAGAGCGCGACCACGATGCCCAAGCTGGACGCGCTCGCTCAGCGTCACATCCTTTTCACGCGCGTCATCTCTCATCAGAGGCAGACCAACCGTGGCGAGTACGGGATTCTGTGCGGGGACTATCCGAAGCTCCTGACCGACCAGTCCAAGATGAGCGAGCAGGTCTACGGGGCCGCGCGCCGATGCCTTCCCGAGGCCCTTCGCGACGAAGGGTATGCGACGGCGTACATTCAATCGGCGCCGCTCGGCTTCATGCTGAAGGACCAGTTCATGAAGAAGGCGGGCTTCGACGAGCTGATTGGCGATCCCTGGTTTGAGCGGAGCTATGCTCGCACCGATTGGGGCGTGGACGACAAGGCGTTCTTCGAGCAGTCGCTTGGTCGAGTGCTCGAGCTTCACGACGCAGAGAGGCCGTTCTTTGCGACGCTGCTGACCGTCGGCACGCATCATCCTTTCACCTTCCCGGATACCGCGATCGCCGAAGGAGCGCGGAGCCGGCAGGAGCGGGCTTTCCGGTGGGCCGACGACGCCCTCGCCGAGTTTCTGGCAGAGCTCGAAGAACGCGGGGTGCTTCGTGACACGGTCGTGATCATCACCTCCGACGAGTCGGCAGGGCTGGCGCAGGCGGCGAGCGCGACCCAGAGGCTGCTCTCCCAGAGCTGGTCGTTTGTCGTCGTGATGCTGCCCGAGCCGCGGGTGAAACGGATCGATACGCTGTTCGCGCACGTCGATACCGCCCTGTCGGTGACGGACCTTCTCGGCATGGAACGGCAGGAGCGTAGTTTCATCGGGCGGAGTTGGTTCCGTGACTACGAGGCCTCGCGTCACCTGTTCGCGGGCAACACCTATGCGAGAAGCGTGATCATGTGGGACCCTTTGGGCACCGCCGTCGTCTGCGGCGAGTCGTTTCACAATTGCGTGCGTTCGGTCCCCGAGGAAGAGTTGCTGTTCGGTCCGAAGAGGCGGAGCGAGCCGGCATCGCCTCTCGAGCGGCAGCTGCTGGCCGAGGTCGCCCGACTGACGCGCTCCGGCCGAGGAGACATGACCGAGGTAGGGGTGATCGACCTCTTGACCGAGGACGAGATCTCGGTGCCGGCCGAGGGGGGCAAGAAGCTTCTGATAGGCGGACAGTATCTGCGCGTTCCGGCCGGCACGGTCCTCCGCGTCGACCTCGACCTCGAGGTTTCCGGCGACCAGGCCACGATCGATTTTCACCAGGACGTCTTCCTCGGCGGCTACGAACAGTTCCTGCGCAAGGGCATTGAGGTCCAGGCAGGGGAGCGGTGGCGCCTGAGCTACGAGATCGAGGTCCCGCACGACGCGAGCCAGCTGGTGGTTCAGCTGTACGCGACGACGGTGTCGGGTGATGTGGCGGCGATTCAATTCCACGAGGCGCGGCTCTCGATGACGAGCGGCCCCGTGACTGCGCCCAGGGTGACGGTCATTCAGGACGAGGTCTCGTCGGCTGCTACTCGCTGAGTTGGAGACGGCACTGGATGCGTTGCATCTGCTCCTGCTCCCATCGCTCGAGCTCGCTTTGCAGGAGCTTGCTGGCTTCCCGGCTCGCGGTCCCGTCATCGAGGTGCTGGTTCGGGCCGGCTTCGAGGTCGTAGACGAGCGTCGTGTTGGCGCCTCGATGATGAATCAGGCGGTAGCGGCCGCGGGTGATCGCCCCCTTGGGCTCGTACCCTTTGCTCGCCGATCGAATACCGCGGAGCCTGGCTCGAATCGATGCGTCATCGAGTGCGGAGAGGCGGAAGCTGTCGAACAGCTCGCGCCCGCGCACCGGAAAGGCCTCCGAGAAGGACGGACGGTCCGGCAGGTTCGGGTCCAAAGTGAAAAGGCTCTTGGCGGCGATATCCGACGGCACAGGCAATCCAAGGAAGTGCAGGACGGTCGGGGCAACGTCCGCAAGACTGACGCCAACCCGTGGTTCAGAAGAAGAGAGGCTGGCGTGCCAGAGCACGAGCGGGACGTCGATCATCCAACCGTTCAGGTACACGTGGTGTCCCCAATAGGACTGTTCTCCCAAGGCCTCGCCGTGGTCCGAAAAGAATACGACCAGCGTATCCTCGAGCCAGCCATCGTCATTCAAGTACCGCATCAAACGCCCGA